>ERZ826242.552-NODE-552-length-53535-cov-5.641025_pt1 | contig 53535 bp, 49 predicted proteins | sample MGYA00519871_ERZ826242 | MGnify/ENA primary metagenome ERZ826242 (study PRJEB31778, sample SAMEA3449226) | human gut metagenome | biome: human gut; feature: human-associated habitat; material: faeces | place: United Kingdom | collected 2010/2012 ... | reverse complement strand
TTTCCGGGCAGGAAACATTTGAGAGAGAATGCTCTCCTCTGCTTCAGATTCGAGATGCTTACCCCAAAATGATTATTGCGCGAACCAGGCATCCGAAATATACCTATGAAGGAGTCGAGATTTACGATATAGCTGATTGGCTGTTGCAGGAGTAAAAAAAGAAAATACAGTTACTTGTTTTTCAAAAAATGTCAAAAAAATAAAATAATGTTGATATTTACGATAATTGTGCAATTCTAGAATAAATGACTAGACAAAAAAGAAAATATAGGTTAATGTGTATATATAACAAATGTGACGGGTAAGATAATTGTGCAAATTTACATACTGAAAAGGTCTGCAGAATCTATCGGTTGTCAATTCGTCAAAACAAATGGGAACAGGAGATGAGAAACGGATGAAACAGTTTACTTACGTGATCACGGATGAAATTGGTATTCATGCAAGACCGGCAGGTCTTCTGGCTAAGGAAGCCAAACAGTTCCAAAGTACAGTGATGCTGACCTGTAATGGAAAGAGTGCCGCTGCAACCAAGCTTATGGCTGTTATGGGGATGGGCGTTAAGCATGGTGATCCGGTTGAGGTTTCGATTGAGGGACCGGATGAGGATATTGCTTATGAGGCAATGGAGAAGTTTTTCCAGGAGAATCTGTAAAACAGAATCCTGTAAATCACATGAGAGGGTGAAAAATGGAAAAATATATTGGAAAATCCGTATATAAGGGAATCGCAATCGGTCCTGTCCATGTTCTGAAGAAAAGAGATCACCTCGTCAAAAGAATACATGTAGATCATGTGGAAAAAGAGCTGGAGCGTCTTGAGAAGGCCAAGGAGCAGGCGATAAGCCAGCTTGGGGAGCTGTATGAGAAGGCCATGCAGGAGGTCGGAGAGGTCAATGCGGCAATCTTCGAGGTTCATCAGATGATGCTTGAGGATGATGATTATCAGGATGCCATACACAATCTGATCCAGAATGAGGAAGTGAATGCGGAGTATGCAGTAGCAGTTACCGGTGATAATTTTGCCGAAATGTTTGCCAACATGGATGATGAGTATATGCAGGCACGCTCGGCGGATGTCAGGGATATTTCGAACCGGCTGGTCCGTAACCTTGCCGGAGAGGAACAGATGGACTGGAGTAAGCTGGAACCGTCCATTATTGTTGCGGATGATCTGACGCCGAGTGAAACGGTACAGATGGATAAGAATAAGATCCTTGCTTTTGTCACCGTTCACGGCTCTACTAATTCGCACACTGCGATTCTTGCCCGTATGATGAATATCCCGGCGCTGATCGGTGTGCCGCTTGAGCTGGAGAAGCTTCATAATGGAACCATAGCTGTTGTGGATGGTAAAAAGGGCGCCTTTTTCCTTGATCCGGATGAGAATGAAATCCATCTGGCAGAGGTACAGCAGCTGGAGGAACAGGAGCAGAAGCGTCTTTTAGAGAATTATAAGGGCAGGGAATCCGTTACGAAAAGCGGAAAGAAAATCCATGTCTTTGCAAATATCGGAAGCGTCTCGGATGTGGCTTATGTGCTTGAGAATGATGCTGAGGGTATCGGGTTATTCCGGAGTGAGTTCCTGTATCTTGGAAGATCCGGGCTTCCGGATGAGAATGAGCAGTTCAACGCTTATCGCCAGGTATTGCAGATGATGGCCGGAAAGAAGGTTGTCATAAGGACATTGGATATCGGGGCAGATAAGAACGTGGATTATCTTGGACTGGGACAGGAAGATAACCCGGCCATGGGATATCGCGCGATCCGGATCTGTCTGGAGCAGCCGGATATTTTTAAAACACAGCTGAGAGCTCTTCTGCGGGCTGCTAAATATGGAAATCTCGCGATCATGTATCCGATGATCATTTCGGTAGAAGAGGTCAAGAGTATTGGAGAAATTGTTAAGGAGGTGGCAAGGGAGCTGGATGAAGAAAAGGTTCCGTACACCATTCCGGAGCAGGGGATCATGGTGGAGACACCAGCAGCAGTCATGATGAGTGAAGAGCTTGCGGAGCTTGTGGATTTCTTCAGTATCGGAACCAATGATCTGACCCAGTATACACTAGCGATCGACCGGCAGAACAGTAAGCTGGACCGGTTCTATAATCCGCATCATGAGGCGGTTCTCCGGATGATACAGAAGACGATTGATGGAGCCCATAAGCATGGTAAGTGGGTCGGCATCTGCGGAGAGCTTGGAGCAGATACAGCACTTACAGAGCGATTTGTACAGATGGGGATTGACGAGCTGAGTGTTGCACCGTCGATGGTGCTTCCGGTTCGTAGTAAAATATGTGAAATGGAGTAAATGAAATGAGAATATACAGGGCAAAAGATTATGAGGAAATGAGCAGAAGGGCAGCAGGCATCGTTTCTGCACAGATCATTATGAAACCTGATTGTGTGCTTGGACTGGCAACAGGATCTACTCCGGTTGGTCTTTACAAGCAGCTGATCGAATGGTACCGGAATGGTGATTTGGATTTTTCCGGAGTAAGAACAGTGAACCTGGATGAATATAAGGGAATCAGCCGCGAGAATGATCAGAGCTATTATTACTTTATGCATCAGAATCTGTTTGACCATGTGAATATTCCGGCGGAGAATACTCATCTGCCAGACGGTATGGAGCCGGATTCTGAAAAGGAATGCGGGAGATACGAGGAATTGATCCGATCCATGGGAAGTGTGGACTTACAGCTTCTTGGCATCGGACATAACGGACATATCGGTTTTAATGAGCCATCAGATGTGTTTGATAAGCAGGTTCACTGTGTGAACCTGACACAGTCGACTATTGAAGCGAATAAGAGATTTTTCGCATCGGCAGAGGACGTTCCGAAGCAGGCTTACACCATGGGGATCCAGACGATCATGCGCTCGAAAAAAATTCTTATCATGGCTAATGGTGAGGGCAAGGCAGATATTATAAGGGATTCCTTCTTTGGACCGATTACGCCGAAGGTTCCGGCATCCGTTCTTCAGCTGCATAATGATGTCACGCTGGTAGCTGATGAAGCTGCCCTTAGTAAGATCCCTGTATCGTTCGTCTAAGAGACGCTGTGAGAAAACAGAACAGATAGAGGTGTGGAACGATGATTATAAAGAATGCAGATATTTTTACACCGGATCACCGGTTTGTACAGGGTGATGTTGCCATTACCGGAGACAGGTTTTCCACAGTCCTTGAGGAAACGGATGGTGACGGACAGGTGGTGGATGCTGCCGGGCTATATATGATCCCGGGACTCGTAGATATTCATTTTCATGGCTGCAAGGGCGCGGATATGTGTGATGGAACGCAGGAAGCCCTGGATATCATAACAGAATACGAGGCCAGCGTCGGAGTAACATCGGTTTGTCCGGCAACCATGACGATACCGAAGGATGAGCTCCTTGCGGTAATGAAGAATGCCGGTGCATATTCCTATAAGGGAGGAGCACACCTGGTCGGGATCAATATGGAAGGACCGTTTATCAGTGCTTCGAAAAAGGGTGCACAGGCAGCAGAAAATATTATTCCCTGTGATTATGAGTATTTCAGACAGCTTCAGGATGCTGCTGGCGGGTTGATCCGGCTTGTGGATATTGCTCCCGAAGAGCCAGGAGCCATGGAATTCATTGACCGGACGAAATCAGAGGTGGTTATATCCATAGCGCATACGGTATCGGATTATGATACGGCGTGTGAAGCTATCCGGCATGGGGCATCTCATGCAACGCATCTGTACAATGCAATGCCGCCGCTGAATCACCGGAATCCAGGAGTGATCGGCGCAGTCAGAGATTCAGAATCGTGTCATGTGGAATTAATCTGTGACGGCGTACATGTCCATCCGTCTGTAATCCGTGCAACCTTTGCCATGTTTGGTGCAGAACGGGTGATCTTGATCAGTGACAGCATGAGGGCAACCGGATTAGAGGATGGTGAATACACGCTTGGCGGACAGCCGGTAGTGGTAAAAGGAAATCTGGCAACGCTTCATGACGGTACGATAGCAGGTTCAGCCACGAACCTGATGGATTGTATGAGATTTGTTGTAAAGAATGCAGGTATTCCGCTGGAGGATGCAGTGATGTGTGCAACAGAGAATCCAGCCAGGGAAATCGGTATTTTTGACCAGACAGGAAGTATTCAGGCAGGTAAAAAAGCAGATTTCGTGCTTCTTGATAAAGAATTAAATATTGTAGGTATTTATATCGATGGAAAGGAACAGCCATGTTAGGTTTTTTTAAAGGAAGGACAAAGGAAAATGTGATCTGTTCACCCTGTGAAGGAACGGTGACACCACTCACCGAGGTTCCTGATCCTACTTTTTCAGAGAAGATACTGGGTGATGGATTTGCAGTGATCCCGTCAGAGGGAAGGTTTTTCGCTCCGGCGGATGGAGAGGTGACGATGGTGTTTGATACCCTGCATGCGGTTACGATGACGACTGCGCAGGGAACGGAGCTTCTTCTACATGTCGGACTGGAGACTGTTACATTAAAGGGAGAACCCTTCCGTGTGCATGTAGCAGCAGGAGATCAGGTGAAGCAGGGAGATCTCTTAATGGAGGCAGATCTTGATAAGATCAGAGAGGCCGGACTTAATATCATATCTCCGGTTGTAGTATGCAATACAGATGATTATTCAAGAATAAGCCTGCTGAAGGAAGGCGGAGCTCTGCCGGGAGAAGCAGTACTCAAAATCGGGTAGGCACCCGGATCATACTGTAAAATGGATTGGAATAATCCAATTTTAATTTTATAAGAACAAGCAAAGGAGGAAGAAAGTATGAAATTTCTTCAAAAACTGGGAAAAGCGTTAATGCTTCCCGTAGCAGTACTGCCCATCTGTGGTATTCTCATGGGTATTGGCTACTGGCTGTGTCCGGCAACTATGCAGGGTGGAGAAATCCAAGGTGCAGCTAACTTAATCGGTCTGTTTTTAGTAAAAGCCGGTGGTGCTTTGATTGATAACATGGCCATTCTGTTTGCGATAGGTGTCGGTGTCGGTATGTCAGAGAAAAATGATGGTACCGGCGGAATCGCAGCACTTGCTTCCTGGTTGATGATCACCACACTTCTTTCAACCGGAGTTGTAACAACCATCATGCCGTCTGTCGCAGACAGCGCAACCAAGACTCTGGCATTTAACAAGATCGCGAATCCGTTTATCGGAATCCTTTCCGGAATCATCGGTTCTATGTGCTATAACAAGTTCAAGAACACCAAGCTTCCGGACTGGTTATCTTTCTTCAGCGGAAAACGCTGCGTAGCAATTATCGCCGGTGTAGTTTCTATTCTGGTATCCGCAGTACTGCTGTTCGTATGGCCGTTACTGTTTGGCGGACTGGTTGCACTTGGAGAAGCAATCGTAGGTATGGATGTAGTTGGTGCAGGTATTTATGCATTCCTGAACCGTCTGTTAATTCCTACCGGATTACACCATGCATTGAATAACGTATTCTGGTTTGATACCATTGGACTTGGAGATCTTCAGCACTTCTGGGCTGGTGAAACCTCCGCAGATGTATCCTGGAGTCTTGGAATGTATATGTCTGGCTTCTTCCCTTGCATGATGTTCGGTATCCCCGGTGCGGCACTTGCAATGGTCAGATGTGCGAAGACCACAAAGAAAAAAGCAGCGATCGGACTTGTTGCTTCCGCAGCACTTTGTGCATTCATTTGTGGTGTTACAGAGCCGTTTGAATTTGGTTTCATGTTCCTTGCTCCTGGACTTTATGTAATTTATGCATTACTTTACGGTATCTTCACCATGATCACCGTTGCACTTGGCTTCCGTGCAGGCTTTAGCTTCTCTGCAGGCGCGATGGATCTGTTATTCTCATCCTCACTTCCCGCAGCTCAGAGAACATGGCTTATTATCCCGCTCGGAATCGCAGCATTTGTTGTATTCTACTTTGTATTCTACTTTGCCATTAAGAAGTGGGATCTTAAGACCCCTGGCAGAGAAGATGATGATGATTTAGAGAAGGAAAAGAGCATAGAGCTTGCAAGTGATGATTATACAGCCATTGCAAAGGCCATTCTTGAGGGCTGTGGCGGAAAGGATAATATCACAAGCATTGACAACTGTGTTACAAGATTGAGACTGGAGGTAAAGGATATTACCGCAGTCAATGATAAGAAAATCAAGGCCGCAGGTGTTGCGGGAGTCATCAAGCCAGGTAAGACCTCAGTTCAGGTAGTGGTTGGAACCAAGGTTCAGTTCGTGGCAGATGCATTCTCAAAGCTTTGCGAATAATGTAAATTGTAAATCTTTGAAATAAAATTAATGATTTTAACGGGCAGCAGGCCGGCACAGACCAAGCTTGCTGCCCATTTTCTGTGGAAAAGGAATGTGAAAGATAAAATAAAAGTAGATGCCAAAAACCTATTGACTTTGAAGAGGTATTCTGCTATATAATTAGTCGAAAATAAAGAGAAAGGAAATAATAATCTATGTTGGCACTAAAAAATATGGTGAAAAAGAAATTGGAAAATATGCATCTGCAGGAAAGGATAAATTACGGTTACAGAAGGGTCATCAGTATGATGTTGATCTCGGGGCTGTTTTCCATAGTGGTCATAGGTGTGTTGTTTGCCAATATGGAAAATTACATAGAAAATGTCACAGCTGCGGATCAGGCGGTAAAAATCTGTAGGATAAATGTGAATGCGGCAGCGAGAAATATCAGGGAAATGGCATTAAATGATGATACATCTGCTTATGACGGTTATGAACAGACAGTTGAAAAGCTGCTTGCAGAGGTTGATGATGAGCTGAAAACCCTAAAGAAAACAGGAGTTGTTCCTGATGCGGATTATGAAGAATACGCATCTGCTCTTTCTGACTGGGGAACCCTGGGTTATTCTATCATAGAAGAAATTAAAAATGGTGACAGGGAAAAAGCAATCGACTTAATTCTTAATGATTGTACTCCGGCATTAAATAAGCTTGTACAAATTGCTATAAAATTGGATGACCTGACAGATAAAGTAAGCAACCGGGCTGTCAGAACTACTTTTATCTTTACCGGCGCAGGAATTGTATGTATTATCGTCTGTTTAGTCTTTGCGTTAGTGCTGACGAAGAAAACAAGCAAAAAGGTACTTGATACCATTCTGGAGCCATTACGTGCAGTCGAAGATGTTGCAAAGGAATTGACGGAGGGAAATCTGCACAGTACGCTTGAGTATCATTCGGAAGATGAGATAGGAAGTCTGGCAAACAGCATGCGCAAATCAACTAGTATTCTGGGAAGCTATGTAGATGATATTGACCGTGCAATGAAGCTGTTTGCAGAAGGAAATTTTGATGTTCAGCCAGAAGTAGAGTGGAAGGGTGATTTTGTCGGGATTCTGAATTCCTTTATGATGTTTGAGGAAAGCATGGCAGAAACGATCAAGGATATTCAGAATGTTTCGAATGAAGTTTCAAGCTCGGCAGAGCAGGTGGCATCAAGCTCTAATGATCTTGCAGACGGAGCTACAAACCAGGCGGCAGTCGTAGAAGAGCTGACAGCAACAGTTGCTGGTGTTTCTGAAGAGGTAGAAAAGAATTCGCAATCTGCGAAGGAAATCAGTGGAAGAGTGGATGAGCTTGGAAATGCCATCGCAGAAAGCAATGGCAAGATGCATGAAATGGTTGCTTCCATGAATGAGATCAACGAAGCATCCAGAGAGATTGACAAAATTATTGCGACGATCAATCAGATCGCATCTCAGACCAATCTTCTTGCATTGAATGCTTCTATTGAAGCAGCAAGAGCCGGAGAGGCCGGAAAAGGATTTGCAGTTGTGGCAAATCAGGTAAATCAGTTAGCTGATCAGAGTGCCCAGGCAGCAAAGGAATCTGCAGCATTGATTGAAACCTCTGTGAAAGCTGTGGAAAAGGGTATGGTGATCGCAGGAGAGACTGCAACACAGCTGGAAGGAGTAGCAGAAAACTCCAAGATGATCACAGAAGAGGTTACTAATATCGCAGAAACCTTAGAGACACAGACGGCAGAGATCCAGCAGATCAATGAGGGAATTGAACAGATCAATGACGTTGTACAGACGAATTCAGCAACATCAGAGGAATGTGCGGCTGCCAGCCATGAGATGAGCAATGAAGCTGAAAATCTGCGTGAAATGATCCGCAAATTTAAGGTCGCAAAGTTTGAAAAGACTGAAAAATAAAGGTTAGTATCCGGGGATGAGGTCACTTTACACAGAAAAAGATTTCTGTGATGTATTCACTTTCATCCCCGGAGGAGATATAATCATTAATCCAAAATTCATAGGTAAATCATTATACAGGGAAGCCGCTTCTTTGGCTTTCCCTTTTTCTATATCCAATATAACACGTGGGCATATCACACTTTACATTATTCATGATTTGGATTAGAATAAGTCTGTATATAGTGGAAGTTGGAAAATATATAAAGGCAGGAAATGCAATTATGGGAAGGTTGTTGAGCCTGTTTATGGGTGGTAATTTTTATATAGCTATTTCAGTGGGAACCCTCGCGTGCTATTTATTCTTATTGTCCTGTTTTGTCAGTATTTCAAGGGAAGAAAGAGTCGTGCATTATCTGAGAATCATCCTGGTGGCACTTTCGTGCTGGACAGGTGGTTCTGTCTTGATGCGCCTGCAGATCAGTCCTGGGATGCAATTCTGGTTTCATTTCTCAATACTTGGTTTACTCATTATTCCGGTAGGAATGTATGGATTTTTGTTCTGTGTGCTTGAGATCCAGGGGAAACAGAAGCTTCTGAACATCTGCATGCTGGCATCCATAGTGACATTGCTTTTAAATGCATATACAGAGTGTCTCCTTCCGGTACCGGAAATACAGCAGCTGCCTGGTGGGAACATCTCCTATATTTACCATGCAAGACCGGGAATCTGGTTATGGATCGTCGCAGAGTGGATTCTTTTAATCTATGTAACTGTTCTTGCCCACAGAAAAATCGGAACACAGTATGAGTACAGGAGAAAGCTGGGTCCGCTGTTACTTGGGATGCTGTTTGTTTTTGCAGGAAATATTGCCTGTATTACACCACTTGGAAAAAATCTGCCGCTGGATGCCCTTGGCGGGGCGGGAATGGCGATCTGCATTTTACATGTTATTTTCACGCAATATTTCTTTTCGATTTCATCCCGTTTCATTACGGGAGCGGCTTATTTTGGAGCGACAGTTGTAGCATTTATCCCGGTGGTATGGTTTGGGCGTATTGCTGATAGCCTGTTTGACAAGGGCAGTCCTGATGAGCAGATGGTTATCATATTTATCGTGGCAGAGGGGATATGGTGTATCCTGATTTCAGCGCTGGCAAGGAGCTGGGCAGAGCATATACTGATCAGGAAAAGGAAATATATTGTTGACAGCCTTCTGGAATTTCAGGATAGTGTCACATCCATTATGAATAAAGACAAGCTGTACCTGATGATCCGGGAGACTGTCAATGCAGCGGTGAAGGACTGCTGTGTACACATTCTGGAGGAAAGGGACGGAGTCTTTGCAGAATACACAGAAAATGGAATGGTGCCCCTGGCGAAAGAGGTGGAAGCACAGCTGGAACAGTTCCTTGACAGCGGCAGGGTGTATAAGGATCCGGCGTTTGCGGTCTTTAAATATGACGCTAAGATTTATGGGTTCCTATATGTAGAGCTTTGCAGGAAGAACAGACTTATTTATGACGAAATAGACTGCATCAGGCAGATCGGAAACAGTGTATCCAGCGTGCTGAAGAGTATCAATGCGTATGAGAGGCTGTATCAGGTATCGATCCACGATGGACTGACAGGCCTGTATAATAGAAATTTCTGTCGTGAGAATTTGGGAAAGCTGGATATCACGGCACGTCCTGTCGGTATGATCTATATGGATATGGACAACTTCAAGCTATATAATGAGCTGTATGGAGAAAGCATAGGAGATCAGGTTTTGTGCTGGTGTGCAAAACAGTTGCAGGAGGCTGCAGATGACAGCATGAAGGTATTCCGTATGGGTGCCAATGAGTTCCTGATCATCACAGCTGAAGACAATAAGGACAAGCTGATCTCATTCGCAAAGCAGATCCAGAAGATCATGCTGGAGACAACGGAGGATAAGCCGAAGGTCATTCAGCTGATCACGTTCAGCATAGGTATCGCCTGGGATAAATCCATGGCGGAAGATGCAGATGAGCTGGCCCAGCAGGCGAAGCGGGCATCGTTTTATGCCAAGGGAAATGGAAAAAACTGTATTGAGGTTTATGAAAAGGATCTGAAGGAAAAGGATCAGGAGAGTGAAAGCAGCGAAAAGGGATATAGTCAGGTATCACCGACGATCTTTGCCCTGATGGCGGCAATAGATGCCAAGGATTCCTTTACCTTCGAGCATTCTGAAAATGTTTCCAGATATGCAGAAAAGCTGGCGGCAAAGCTCGGGCTTCCGAAGGAGGATATCCAGACTGTAAAGGTAGCAGGACTGCTCCATGATATTGGCAAGATCGGTATTCAGGACAGTATCCTGAAAAAGCAGGGTAAGCTCACAGATGAGGAGTATAGCATAATAAAAACACATGTAGAAAAGTCTGTTGAGATGATCCGCGTTCTTCCTCATATGGATTATGTCATTCCTGCGGTTTTGTCCCATCATGAACGGTATGATGGAAAAGGATATCCGAATGGGATCCGTGGAAATGAGATCCCCATCCTTGGAAGGATTCTTACGGTTTGTGACAGCTTTGATGCCATGGTCTCCCGAAGAGCCTATAAGGAAGCTATGAGTATAGAGTATGCGACCGGGGAGCTGGAACGCGGCAAGGGAACACAGTTTGATCCAGACGTGGCACAGGCATTTATTGAATTAATAAGGGAGAATCCTTCGTTTATTGCACAGTGATCAGATTTGGGACCCGGGATAATATAAGTAAAATAGGAATGAGGATCAGAATTTTATGGAATTGGATGTTTTAGGACTGGTTGCAGCATGTTCATATGCACTGGACTGTGTGGAAACAGAGCTGGTACATGTGACCAGCAGACATGCGAAGCGTGTGGCCTATATGAGTGTCTGCGTGGCAGAACAGCTTGGAATATGTGGAAAAGATCTACAGGATCTGGCGGTGTATGCCCTGCTGCATGATAATGCCCTGACACAGTATATCCAGGAGGAGCTGCACAGTAATCTTACTGATATGAAGGAGATGCCCCAGATAGGTGTTCACTGTTCGATTGGAGAGGAAAATATACAGGGATTTCCTTTTCATACAGATGTGAAAAATGTAATATTATATCACCATGAAAATGCAGATGGGAGCGGACCGTTTGGAAAGAAATCTGAGGAGGTACCGCTTTTTTCGCGGATCATACATCTGTGTGATCTGCTGGATCAGGCATGCTGCCGCAAGGCGTTTACCACAGAGACATGGGAATGGGCGAAGGACGTTCTCAAAAGGATAAGAGGTACTATGGTAGATGAAGAATGTGCAGAGGCACTTGAAAAGATATTTTCAGAAGAGTATTTTCTGTCCCTTGGAGGAAATTTTGAAGCCTCCCTGTGGAATAAGGTACCAAGGCAGAAGCAGGAGCTTGACTTTTCCCAGATCAAGAAGCTGGCAGAGTTTTTTGCAAAGATCGTAGATTATAAATCTCCCTTTACCAGTACACATTCGATCGGTGTGGCAGAGAGGGCAGAGAAGCTGAGCCGCTATATGGGCTTTGATGAAGAAACGGTGCAGAAGATGTATCTTGCCGGAGCACTGCATGATATAGGAAAGGTTGCAGTAGGTAATGAGATTCTGGAGAAGCCGGATCGGCTGACCGATGCCGAGTTTGCTGTGATGAAGCATCATGCTGCTTATACATACAATATTCTGTCAGAAATTGATGATTTTGAGGAAATACGGGACTTTGCAGCATTTCACCACGAGCGGCTGGACGGAACGGGTTATCCCTTTGGCAAGGATGCTTCTGAATTGAATGTACAGGAACGGATGATGGCGTGTATTGATATTTACCAGGCACTGACAGAGAGCCGTCCTTATAAAAAGGGCATGTCCCACGAAAGAGCCTGTGAGATCCTGAAGAATATGGCAGATAAAGGATGGCTGGATATGGATATCATAGATAAGATCGAAATGAGCCTGTAACGGAGGTATTTACTATGGCAATTGCAGGCAAGTATTCCTTCTGCTCTGACCGGTAGTCCTTTCCTTCTGCCAGGTAATCAACCACAATGCGCATGTCACTCTGAAACCGCCGTCTTACTTCTTCTGGCAGGTTTCTGAGTTCAAATATAAGAAGCTTCAGGTCATGGGTGCTTCTGCTTCCGACATAGCTGGCTTTGCAATATCCTCCAGCTGATTCCGCAGCTTTGTTTCTCCCTGATATAGAGTTTCTGTCGGAGATGCCAGAAGATTCTCTTCCATTATCTCCTGCTTTCCCTCATACAGGAGCGCATTGAGAATATCCGCCGCAATATCAGGATATCCCGATGACTTCCAGATTTATTTCCGGGAGACATCGGGATCGGGGAAAGTCATGATTTCTTCAAATCAACGGCTGCTTTGCTTAAAGCTGCTGGTGTACCTTCCGGATAACAGCTTCGCTTAATTCAGGAGCCTTAGCGGGATCCAGATCATCCGGGAATTCGCAGTCGATCGTGGAAACCTCCGGTCTGTAATTCAGACGGAGTGCATGAGCCTGAATATAATCGGCAGCCTTATTGTAAACCTCTTCACTGACACCATTTAATGTAATCGTATATAATCCTGACATATAGCATATCCTCCATTTCTTTACTTTGATTTCATTTTTGATAGTTATATTATATACTTTCTCATCCAATAAAGATATATACAGAAATGTAGAATTTAATAATAGTAATCATTATTAATTTTATGCAATTTACATAAAAATGACGTACCTTTTACCATGATGTGATTTCATGCATTTTTACCGGATCTTACACTGAAAAAAAGGGGTTATCCTTTGAATAGAGAACCTTATCTTCACTTCTCAATAATGCAAGACCGGATCTTGTGATCATGACCGGCGATCAGCTGAAGGGTTATTCGCCATGATGGGCATGAAGCACTCAGGCTTTATCTGATAGACAGTGGAAATATTACAGCGCATGGTCAATATGCACCACCTTCTGATGAAGTACTGGACTGGCTGAGAGGGCGTCTTGCCGGTGAAAAGCTGCCATCCATGCTGTTTCAGCATATTCCTTTACCCGAATACAGAAAGTGCCGGCATGTGATCGTGAATGAGCCTGTCTGTGTTCCGGAACGAAATGCAGGAGAATTGAATAAAAAACAGAGAAATTTGAAAAATCCTGATTGGAAAAGGACATTGCTGGTGACACTTCCCTTTGCAGGAGCACTGGCCTTTTGGCAGGCATATGACGGAATCATCCCGCTGATTCTCCGGGATACCTTTCACCTTGGAGATACACTGGCAGGGGGAGTTATGGTACTTGATAATATCTGTGCCCTGTTTTTGCTTCCTCTTTTTGGGAGTCTTAGTGACCACTGTCACAACTGTTTGGGAAGACGTACCCCCCCCTTTATTATCATTGGCTCCCTGCTGGCAGCTTTACTGATCCCGTTTCTAGCTGCTGCTTATCGTGCTGGTCAGTATTTCCCTTGCGGTACCTGATGTGGAGCATCCCAGTTATCTGCCGGTATTTCTTATTGTTTCAGGGATCATCATTTTTTGTACGGTTCTGTTTGCAGTATTTTTTCGGAAAAGGAAGGCAGTGGAAAGGATGCATGAAGAAAGGTAACAACCTATATCGGTATCGGTCTTATGTGTCTTGGTGGATTCTGTGTTTTTCTGACACAGGGCTACAGCCCCATGATCTATGTATGGGTTTCTATAGCCGGTATTGGAATGGGAAACGTTGCTACGACCATTTATCCTATGATCATGGAGGTGGCAAGTGAGAAAACCACGGGGCGTTACACCGGATATTATTATACTGCCAGTATGTCAGCACAGATCATTACGCCGGTTCTTTCCGGTGCAGTCATGGAATTTAACGGATATCGTTATCTGTACCTGTATGCGGTAACCTGTGCTATTTTTGCAGCGCTCCCGCTGATCTTTGTGAAAAAGGGGAATACGGTTCTGCTGAAGGATCTGGAGATCGGGGATCCAGGGAATTGCAGCAGTTACATCAGAGATCGAAACCCTGTAGACTGACAGGAATTATCATATTTATGTTTAAATGGATCAGAGTTATCTTTTTTGGGTATGGATAAAAAGGAAATGATGTGATATGATAAGAACATAAGTTCGATAATTGCGGAAAAGCTGAAGAAGGGAGCGGCATGGGATCGTATGGAAGAGAAAAGCTATATTGCGATCGATCTGAAGTCCTTTTTCGCATCAGTAGAATGTGTGGAACGGGAACTGGATCCTCTGAATACCAATCTGGTCGTAGCGGATGCAGGCCGTACAGAGAAAACCATCTGTCTTGCCGTGTCTCCTTCCTTGAAGGCCTATGGGATCCCGGGGCGGGCGAGACTGTTTGAAGTGGTCCAGAAGGTGAAGGAGGCTAACAGAAAGCGGCGCATGGAAGCACCGGGAGGCCGTTTTACCGGCAAATCACACTTTGCAGATGAGCTGAAAGCACATCCGGAGCTTGCCATAGATTATATCGTGGCACCGCCGCAGATGGCACGGTATATGAAGCACAGCACGGCTATCTATAATATTTATCTGAAATATGTGGCACCGGAGGATATCCATGTGTATTCCATTGATGAGGTATTTATTGATGTGACCGGATATCTGCCAACATACGGTATGACAGCCCATGAGCTTGCCATGACCATGATCCGGGATGTACTTGGAAACACCGGTATCACGGCTACAGCAGGGATCGGCTCCAATATGTATCTGTGCAAGATCGCCATGGATATTGTGGCCAAGCATGTGGCACCGGACGCAGATGGTGTGCGGATCGCAGAGCTGACAGAGAGGAGCTACCGGCAGCAGCTTTGGGGACATAAGCCGATCACCGATTTCTGGCGTGTAGGAAGGGGCTATGCCAGGAAGCTGGCAGAGAATGGAATGTACACCATGGGTGATGTGGCCAGATGCTCTGTCGGGAAGCCGGAGGATTTTCATAATGAAGATCTTCTGTATGAGCTTTTCGGTGTGAACGCAGAGCTTCTGATCGACCATGCCTGGGGATACGAACCCTGTACCATAGCAGACGTGAAGGCCTATAAACCGGAGAATAACAGCTTCTGCTCCGGACAGGTATTGCAGTGCCCGTATTCCTTTGAAAAGGCGAGACTGGTCATTCATGAGATGGCAGACGGAGCGGCTCTTGACCTGGTAGATAAGAAATTGGTGACAGACCAGATTGTACTGGATATAGGGTATGACATAGAATCCTTAAGTAATCCGGAGATCCGCCGGAAATATAAGGGACCTGTGACGACAGACCGCTATGGACGACAGGTTCCGAAGCCGGCTCACGGTTCCATTAACCTGAAACGGCAGACCGCGTCAGCCAGGATGATCATAGAAGCTACGCTTACGCTGTATGACCGGATCGTGAACCCGGAGCTTCTGGTCAGAAGGATGAGCGTGACGACCAATCATGTGGTCAGTGAGGAAGAGATCCGGGAAGAAGAAAGCTATGAACAGCTTGATCTTTTTACTGATTATCAGGAAAAGGATCAGCAGCGGGAGCAGGAGAAGGAAGAGCTCCAAAAGGAGCGTAAGGTACAGGAAGCGCTTCTTTCTATTAAAAAGAAGTATGGGAAAAATGCTGTGCTGAAGGGAATGAGCTTTCTGGATGGCGCGACTGCCAGAGAGCGGAACGGACAGATCGGGGGACATCGTGCCGGAACAGCAGATGGCGAAGCAGAGCAGAAGAAGCAGGGAAAGGAGAAATCAGAAAATCATGAAGGATTCGTATGAAGATATCATAGATCTGCCGCATCCTGCGAGTAAGAAGCATGAGAGGATGTCAAGGATGAACCGGGCAGCGCAGTTTGCTCCTTTTTCTGCGCTGACGGGACTTGGCAGGGCGCTTAAGCAGACGGCAGATAAGAATGAAGAGAAGTGGGAAATGGAATATGGGGAGGAGAATGAGGATGGAATCCTGTAGACAAGAAACAGTCTCAATGAAGCAATGGTTGATATCCAGGAAGTTTTATAGATCTCATTCATAAAGAGATTCCAGTGTAAGCAGTAAAACATCTTCATCTTTCAAATCCTTAAACCAATCAGTGTATCCGGATAAGGAAAAGAAAATATATTTTGAAACTTTGTATTTTGCTGCTATCAGCTTTCCTCTTCGGATCAGAGTTTCATAAATCCCCTTATCTATCTTTTCATTTTTAAATTTGCACTCCCCAATAACAGCCTTTTTATCTAACTCTGATATGGAAACAACATCAATATCTGCGGATTGTGTTCTTATGTTATCATTTTTGTCTGTGATATTTTCTGTGCCCCACCAGGAACCCACTGAAGTGAGAAAGCAGCCATATTCACCTGTGATTCCCTGCTTTAAAGTATAATATCTGCACATTTCCTCGAATACAGTGTCCATAAAAGAATGTAAAACCGGTTTAACAGCCTTCTGATAGTAAAGTGCACCCTGTCCCATTTCGATAACACTGGTAGCTTTGGGGATAAACTCATACCAGAACTTGAACATATAGTCTTTCAAAACATACTGCGTTTTTTTCTTATTCTTTTCGTCTGTGATACATTTTTTCTTTTCAACAAGCCCGACATTGATCAGCTTATTTAATGAATACAATACGGTTGGTTCTTTTTCACCGATTTTAGCTGCGATTGTGTTAAGGGTATTTTCGCCGGATGCGATCTGTTCTACAATATTATTTACGATCGATATATCAGCAAACTCCTGTGTCAGCAAATTTCTGGTTTCATCATATAAATAACCGTCTGTCCGAAAATACAGTCTTTCCCGAAAATCTTTCAAGAAAAGATGATCTGATCAGAATTTAATTGAAAGATATGCTGTTAGATGATAATATAGATATATGGGAAACCAGAGAGCCGGGCGGCTTACCCTCTTTTTTCGGAGGGGCTAACCTTCCAGACGAAAGAAAGGAGGGCGTTGCCGATGTATGTTACATACTCTGATTTAATTCGGATTGGAATATTCATTTGCACCCTTGTGGAATTGTGTTACATGATTTTCAAGGGAAAACGAAAATAGCCGCCATTACTGCGAATAATGACGGCCGACCTTTTATAAAAGGTTGATGCTATAATATTCGGGGTAAGCCGCTTCTCTGGCTTTCCCTTTTTCTATGTTCAATATAACACGAGAGTATATTTTTTTCAAGGTAAATATGAAGGAACCAACCGCACTCTGTGTACTTGGGAGGAAGTGCGTTTTTGCTTCTGGCAGCATGGACGGCACGTACTAGCTCCAGCGCTTTTTCCTGTAGATAGGAAAGCGCCTCCTGCCCGCCAAGGATTGCATAGTGGATCGCAATGGCAACGACGGAAACCGCCCAGTATTTCCACTGTCTTGCTTCATTCAGGGACATTCGTCCAATAATAAATCCATGGTTAAAATAGTCGGAGATGGTCTGCATGAGGCTGTCCTCATCTCCTGCCTGAATAGAACGTACGCTTGTGAAAACAGGAGATTTCTGATAGAGATTCTGAGAGAGGAATGGGGCTTTGACGGTGTTGTCATTTCCGACTGGGGTGCCTACGCAGATCTGCCGGGATCACTTCGGGCCGGGATGGATCTGGAGATGCTAGACAGCTGTGGACACCACAGAAAAAAACTGGTGAGAGCACTGAATCAGGGAATCTCTGCACTGGTACTGATACTGGTACTGATGCTGCTGGCGGCCTATTTGCCGATCCGTAAAAAATACAGGATCAGTGAGGAAGAATATGATAGAATGGTAGGTGAAATGAAAGCAGGAAGTTAAAAATGCCGGCAGGATTTAAAATATCTGATCCGGCACAGGAGGAAAGGAAATGAGTACAGATTTATTTCAGGCGATCCACAGTCCGATCGGGGCAAATGCGGGATTTGCCATGGGACTTGCTGGACTTGGCGGCGGATTTTGCCTCCAGAGTGACAGAATCCCGGATCAGGATATTTTTATCGGATACAAAGAAGGAAATACGTTATCTATGCTGCCTTTTTATGAGAAAAGCATTTCTTCGGAAAAGGACAGCTTCGCCAAAGATGAGAATGGATCAGAGCTTCAGGAGCATGCCTTTACTGAAGAGGAGGTCAGCAGAGGCTTCGGGCTTGCGACTGACACGTTCCAGACAGGGAGACTTTCATTTTCCTTGATGAACCGGGTGACAGAGCTTTCTGATGTGGAAAGAGGAGAGGAACCGGAGGTAAAGTCAAAAGCGCTTCCCGCCATCGTGGCAAGATTCTGTGTGGACAACAGGGATGGGGAGCAGGAGATCCAAGGCTTCTTTGGCATTGGCAATATGAAGGGCAAGCAGTTTTTAAGCCAGATGTGCGGGGAAGAGCGCTGTGGTGTGATCTCCAAAGACGGCTATGGTTTTGAAGCTGTTCTGTCAGTCGGTAAAGTCCTTTTATATCAGTTCCATGCTGATGAAGGAAGGAGAAAGGAGCCGCTGGATCGTCAACGAAGGAACTTTCCTGATGATGAATACCTTTGATCTGCTGATTGATCATCTTTTCTTTGAGTGCCGGTATCATCCCTGGACAGTGAGGAATGCACTGGATTTCTTTGTGGAATCCTATTCCTATAAGGATCAGTGCAGTATCTCTTTTACCCATGACATGGGTTCTCACTATGTATTTACACCAAAGGGACAATCCAGCTATGAGATTCCCTATCTGACGGACTGCTTTTCCTATATGACACAGGAGCAGCTCTGCAACTGGATCCTGGCAGCAGCGGTGTATGCGTATAGAACCGGTAACACGGTATGGCTTCTGTCCAGGAAAGAGACACTGGTGGAGTGCTTCCAGTCCATGCAGAAGCGTGACGGGCTGATCTCGGACGGTATCATGGATGTGGATTCTTCCAGGTGCGAGGGCGGCAGTGAGATCACGACTTATGATTCACTGGATGTGAGCCTTGGACAGGCAAGGAGAAACAGTTATATTGCCATGAAGTGTTTTGCTTCCTATCTGGCACTTGGCAGCATGTTTGAACAGCTTCCCATGGAGGAGTATCAGGAGCAGGCTGACAGTGCAGCCGATAACTGTGAGGAGCATATGCTTGCTTATTTTGACAGGAAAAAGAAACGGTTTCCAGCTCTTTTCGATGGAGAAGGAACCATGGCGATCGTACCGGTCATTGAAGGGATCATTTATCCTGTCTTTTTCGGAAAACCAGAGGCAGTATCAGAGGATGGAAAGCATGGCAGGCTGATCAGGGCGCTGAAGGAGCATATACAGACGGTACTGGTACCCGGCATCTGCCTGTTTGAGGACGGCGGCTTCAAGCTTTCGGAGACAAGTGACAATTCCTGGATCAGCAAGATCTTCCTGGGTCAGTACATTATCGAAAAGGTATTACATATGAATATGCCACAGATCATGGATAGGGCCGATGCGGCGCACTGGAGCTGGTGGATGGAAGAATAAATATTGACGGAAATGATTAAAACCATTAAAATGAGGGTAAAATAAAAGAAAAAACACTCATTTTAATGGTTTTTCTCTTTGGAGGGACTTATGAAAGAAAGGATTTTTGCAGTACCGGCGTACACAACTGCAGAAGAGATCAGGGCTTTGCGTAAACGCCTGAAGCTGACACAAAGGGAGTTTGCGGAACTGATCTGTTGCGCAAAATCAACAGTAGAGCGCTGGGAAACCAGTAAGGAGAATATTACAGGGCCTGTAGTTTTGCTGCTTCAGATGTTGGATCGTTATACGGATTATCCAAAACAGCTTCAGGTTCCGAAAAGAGAGTATCCTCTCAGACTTTGGTATATGTACCGGCAGAAGCCCTGTACACTGATCGATGTCAATGAAATGGAACAGAGGGTGCGCATTGTCAATTACACGGATAAGCTTATGTTCAGGGCATTTGGTAAAGTAGAGGATCCGGACTACAGGATGTATGAAGAATTTCTGGAATCCAGATGTTTTCCTGCCAGCAGGGATAAAATGAAACTGGTGTTACAGGATTTGGATCTGCCGTTTTATGACCCCCTTATGATCATAGAAAAGACGGCGGGCAGAATGGCAGAGGATGATTTCTGGATTCAGATAGAACGTTAGATGGGGGAATGGGATGGTAGAACTTTTTGAGCAGGATGAAAGACAGAATAACAGACAGTCTTCCAAGGGAAATCAGTTAAAATGGGAAAACAACGGAATATGGTATAAAGCAGATTATACCGGATATGAGGGGCTTGCAGAATATATGATCTCGCATCTCCTGATGAAATCTTCTCTGCGTCAGGATGAGTTTGTCCTGTATGAGCCTGAACAGATCAAGTATAAGTCTGTTATTTATTCCGGGGTGATGAGTAATAATTTTCTGAGGGAAGGATGGCAGTTGATTACGCTGGAAAGGCTGTTTAAAACTTTTTTTGGACAGAGTCTTTATCAGTCTGTTTTCAAAATCCCGGAGCCAGAGAAAAGACTGACTTTTTTGGTGGAACAGGTAGAACGGGTCACAAAGCTTCCTGATTTTGGTGCATATATGAATAAGCTGTTTACCATAGATGCTTTTTTCCTGAATGAGGATCGTCACACTCATAATATTGCTATCATGATGAACGGGGATGGGGAGTTTGCCTACAGTCCAATTTTTGACAATGGAGCAGGCCTGCTGGCAGATACATCATTAGATTATCCACTGGGAAAAGATGTATATCTGCAGATGAAGGAAGTCTGGGCAAAGACGATCAGTTCAGATTTTGATGAGCAGCTTGATCTGGCAGAAAAACTGTATGGGAATCATTTGAAGTTCCATTTTCGTGCGAAAGATGTGAATGATCTGCTTGATAAGATCAGCATATATTCTCCGGAAGAGAAGAACCGGGTAAGGGATATTCTTCTCTCCCAGATGAAGAAATATGCGTATTTGTTTGAGTAAGTACCGTTTTTCAGGTTGTATCAGGCTAAAAAGTATCATTATTTCACGTAATAGACCCAGTTGTCCTTGCGGGGATGCGTAGCGGGGTACTCTCCGTCAACATAACCGAGGACACAGTGGCCGATTCCTTCGTACTCACCTTCGATGCCAAGATCCTTCAGGATTTCCTGACCTTCCGCGGATTCAAATTCTTCTTTGGCTCTGTGGATCCAGCAGCTTCCGATATCCAGTGCATGGGCTGCCAGCATCAGATTGCCCATGACAAGGCTGCCATCGTAAACGTGGGTCGGTGCTTCCTTTTTAGCGAGAACAATGAGGACAATGGGAGCACCGTAGAAGGGATCTTTGTCACTTCCCATGATCTTTGCATTCATTCTGGAAAGTCTGTCCCGCATTTCCTTATTTGTAACAGCTATGATAATGGGTGACTGTCTGTTCATACCTGTGGCTGCATAGGTGCCGACCTTAATGATCTGATCAATGACATCAGAGGGAATCATGTCAGGCTTGAAGCTGCGCACACTTCTTCTTGTTTCCATGAGTGTTAGTAAATCTGTATTCATCGTAAATACCTCCTGTTCAAGTATAACTTTACGTATTTATAGTAGCACTGTGAAAACGGGATGGCAAGAAAACAGCCGCTATTACTTTGAGATAATAACGGCTGGTGAGAGGCGGAAAATGATGTGCATATTATGTTAATTAAAAAGTTTGGGGATAATTTCTTCCAGTTTACCACGGTAAGTGCCGTCGGAAAAACTGTCATAAGGACAATAATCAATAACGATATTTGTACCAAGATTATTGATAACAGCAACTTCTTCTGACTCCGGAAATACAGTTTCTTGACGGGTAGCATAAAAAATCTTTGCTGTACCGAAAGGAGTTTCAACACTGGCTTTTTCATCCATAGTAACCATACCACGGCCGCCAAAGAAATAATTAAAATAGGCAGGGTCATAAGTGACAATAACGGAGCCGTGTTGTTTTCCCCAGTCGGATTCGGAAGACATGTTCCGATCCTTCATCTGAAACTTTTTAGAACTTCCGTCTGCAGCTGTTACAGTAGAAGAACCATACCAGTTTTCGGATTCAGGAATGGGATTAAAGCCAAAAACAGTAACTTTATCATTATAATAGGGGCCTGTTTTCATAAGAACGCTGTATGATTCATCTGCAGATATGGAGTTTTCATCAATCTGGATCTTCTGATCATTGGAAACTTCGACAGGAGAGAAGACAAGGGGAATCAGAGTCTCCAGAGTGCCGGAATATTCTTCCAGATCGCCGGAGGAACCCCAGGTGAGAGTAACTGTGTAGTCGCCGGTATTCAGCAGGGCTACTTCTCTGCAACGGTCATCAAAACCTTCTTCATGGGTTCTTGCAAAATAAATTTTGGCAGTACCGTAAGGAGTTTCCACTTCACCTTTTTCCTCTACATCGGTATCATCCTGTTCTCCGGTAAAATTGGGGGCAGTATAGATTAATTTATTGTCAGAGGTGATTTCGTATTGCTCGGAGGTGATGGTAAAGTAATCAGTAGCAAGGCAAGGAACAGAATCTATTACTTCGGTGTATTTTGTATCAAAGTCGTATCGTGAAGGTGCAAAAGCACTGTTATTTTTGGAATCAGCTTTATAAGGATAGTTAAAACCAAGAATAACAGGATAGTCTCTGGTACCTTCGTTAATTTCAGAATCATAGTATAATAAGTAGTCATAACCGTTTTTATATTCTTCTTCAGGATCAACAGCAGGGGCAGAAGCTGTATCAGCAGTTTCTGTGTCAGCAGGAGACTCTTCGGCAGAGGTGTCTGCTTCTTCTGAAAATTCAGAAGTGGCTGTCTCAACATTGCTTTCTGAACCGCAGGCAGTAAAAAGAGTGCCGGTTAACAGGAAAGCAGCAAGTGCAATCGTTCTTTTTCTCATAATAATTCCTCCTCATGAATTAAAAAGTTGTGTTTCATCATTTTCCAACCCTTTTCTTTGTATTTTTGATACCAGAATAATTACAGGCAAAGTTTAACATAATTTTCCTATATGGTCAACTAATAAAATACAAGAATACTTTGAGTAGATATTCATAGATTATACTATAAGCGTGTGGGAGACAGTAGATATGATTTTCATGGGCGAAAAAATTAGAGAACTTCGAATAGAAAAGAAAATGACACAGGAGCAGTTAGCGAATCGTCTTGGTTTGGTAAAGGGCTCCATTTCTGCCTATGAACAGGGAACAAAATATCCCTCTTTGCAAGTATTGGTAAATATATGCCAGATTTTCAATGTTTCCGCAGATTATCTCCTTGGTCTGTCCGATGACAGAAAGATAAAAAGTTCTGTACTGACAGATGAACAGACCAAGTTATTGCGGGGATTGATCAAGGAATTTGAAATGGCGAATGCCAGATTTGATTAATCCTGATTGATATTATTTTAATGTGATGGCATAGACCTTATCGATCTCTGCCGGATAAGTTTACACTGTCTTGATTTTCCACATCCAGAGATACCCTATATTCACCTGTTTCATTTTCAATTAAAACAGAATGTTCAGTAACATCTGTGACTGTTCCTGTAATGCTTGTCTCATCTGTATAACTTTTACTTTGGCTAAAAATACAGGTCAGTACAGTGATGGATTTCTTATTTTATTGCGGTTTACAGATTAAAATGTGTCTGATATAATGTCAATCAAGGAAAGTCAGAGAGCAAAGGCGGCCACCCTCTATTATGGAGGGGCTAATCCCTCCAGACGAAAGAAAGGAGGGCGATGCCAATGGTTACATATTCAGAGCTTATAGAGTTCAGTATGTTCATTGTTACCCTTATTGGATTGTGTTATGCAATCTTTAAGGGAAGAAAATAGCCGCCAACTACTCGCAATAGTGACGGCTGTGCTAAAAATGTCGTATTGTTGAGGGTAGGCCGCTTCTCTGACTTTTCCTCTATTTGAGGATAGCATATAAATCAGCAAAAAGCAAGAAAAGTTCAGTCTACTCAGTGAAACTTAAATTTAAATGAAAATTTTGGAAAATATTATCACAGGATCGGCACAACAAATGCATATGTGCTGGCAAAGTTTCTGTGGAGTGCAGACTTAAGGAGCAGGGATGAGACTTTGAAACAGGTCAAAGAGTAACAGAAAATTCCGCTTTTTGCAGATTGACGAATCAGGAAAAGGGAACTTATAATGTGGGTGAAAAAGGAGTAACTGACATGAAGACCCACCAGACAGACTTTTCACAGGGAAGTATATATAGAAACATAATGGAGGTTGCAGTACCCATGACCGTGGCACAGCTGCTTAACCTCCTTTATAATATCGTAGACCGAATGTATATTGGAAGGATCCCGGAGGTGGGAACACTGGCGCTGACAGGCGTCGGACTGTGCTTCCCGATCATTACGCTGGTTTCTGCGTTTACGCTGCTTTTTGGTAATGGCGGAGGCCCTCTTTGTGCTATGGAGCGGGGACGGGGCAATGAAGAGGAAGCGGAATACCTTATGGGAAATTCCTTCCTGATGCTTGTACTGACAGGCGCTGTGCTGATGGTGGCAGGGTTGTTGTTTTATAAGCCGGTGCTGTATCTGTTCGGAGCAAGTGATGCGACCTTTGTTTACGCAGGCAGCTATATCAGGATCTATCTGCTCGGCACCCTGTTTGTCATGATCTCTGTAGGAATGAACCCCTTTATCAACAGTCAGGGCTTTGGCAATATCGGTATGTTTTCGGTTCTGATCGGCGCAGTGCTGAATATCGTCCTGGATCCGCTGTTCATTTTTGTACTGAAAATGGGCGTACAGGGAGCCGCTATTGCAACGATCCTGTCACAGCTTGCTTCGGCCATCTGGGTGCTGCGGTTTCTGACAGGTAAAAAAGCGGTACTCCGGCTGAAGGCTGACCGGCTGAAGCTGTCCGGGAAGCGGGTGCTGCAGATCATGGCACTTGGCGTGTCCGGCTTTATCATGAGCTTTACCAATGGTCTGGTGCAGGTGGCCTGCAATGCGACGCTGCAGACATATGGCGGCGATATTTATGTCGGTGTTATGACAGTATTAAATTCTGTCAGGGATATCTGTACACTGCCGGTGAACGGCACTACAAGCGGGGCATCCCCGGTCATGAGCTTTAATTACGGGGCAAAGGCCTATCATAAGGTAAAGCAGGCGATCTGGTTTGTCACGGGACTCTGTGTAAGCTATACGCTTCTGATCTGGGGAGTCCTCAAACTGTTTCCGGAATTTTTCATCCGTATTTTCAATGATTCCCCGGAGCTGGTAGAAAAGGGTGTTCCGGCGCTTCATATTTATTTCTTTGGATTCTGCTTTATGGCACTGCAGTTTACCGGACAGAATGTGTTCGTGGCGCTTGGCAAATCGGGCAAGGCAGTATTCTTTTCTCTGCTTCGGAAAGCCTTTATTGTTGTGCCGCTGACACTGCTTCTTCCCAAAGTTGCCGGGCTGTCAGTGGATGGTGTATTCTGGGCCGAGCCGATCTCCAACCTGATCGGAGGGTGCGCCTGCTTTATCACCATGCTTTGCACGGTACTGCCGGAGCTGAAACGCAGAGAGCAGGAGGGACTGTAAAGGCGGCCGGCAGACCGTCGTCCCAAAGTGGGGAGGCTGTCTCAGGTTAGTGTTGCTGTCCGATTCCTGCGCGGAAGAAGTGGGTCTGGTAAGCCTTTGGCGTATAGCCGGTTTCTTCCCGGAAGACTCTTGTAAAGTGGCTCTGGGAGCTGAAAGCCAGAAGGGCGGCAATCTCCGCATAAGAATATTCAGAATCGAGAAGCATATTTTTCGCTGTTTCAATGCGCTGCTTGCGGATATATTCCGTCAGGGTCATTCCCATTTCGCGGTGAAAAAGAGTGGAAAGGTAGCCTGGATGGAGCCCTGTTTCCTTAGCAAGCTCCTGCAGGGAGATTGTTTCATTCAGATGGTAGTAGATGTAGTCAATGCACTGCACGACCGGTCTGGAATAAACGGTCTCTTTTTTTGATTTTGCAAGCTGGGTGATAAAAACCTTGACCATTTCCAGTTCCAGTGTCCTCACTGCATCTGTGCTCTGACAGGTATCCATTTCCTGGATAAAAAGATCACTGATATTATAGGCTGTCTCCGGATCCATGCCGCCCTCGATCGCATAACGTGTGGTCAGAGTTACTGCAGAGACAAAGAGATATTTCCGGTTTCGTAATGGATCGTCGGACAAATGACCAACGAGGGGAGAGTCAATGAGCTGCCTGTAGGCATCAAGAGCTCTGGGATCTCCGGCCTTCATATAGAGATAGGGTCTGATCTCTTCTTCATAACGAAGGTGTCTGAAGTTATTTTCCCGGTTTACAAATTCCAGATATTTCAGTCGTTTCTCATTGATGTTTGCCATAAGAAATGATTCCTCTTTCTTCTATAAATATATATGAAAATCATAACATAAAAATAAAAATTATGATATAAAGAAAAAGCAGGATCCGATATGATGAAACCATGAAAAGCTGTTATGGACGAAAAGAGAATGACAGCAAGTGGTGCAGATAAACAATAAATGAATGGGCTGCAGTGCAGCAGAAAGAGGGACTATGAAAGACTTAAAGAAGTTGATTTCAGAAATGACGCTGGAAGAAAAAGCAGGGATCTGTTCCGGAGCGGATTTCTGGCATACCAAAGCAGTAGAGAGACTGCAGATTCCGGATATGATGATGTCCGATGGACCTCACGGACTGAGAAAGCAGGATCTGGAGGGAGATCACCTTGGTGTAAATGACAGTATCAAGGCTGTCTGCTTTCCGGCAGGCTGTGCCATGGCATCCTCCTTTGACAGGGAGCTTCTTCACCGTGTAGGAGAGACCCTTGGAAAGGAATGTCAGGCAGAAAACGTAGGCGTGATCCTTGGACCTGCAGTGAATATTAAGAGATCCCCGCTCTGCGGACGTAACTTTGAGTATTATTCTGAGGATCCTTACGCAGCAAGTGAAATTGCCACCGCACATATCGAAGGTGTGCAGAGCCAGAATGTGGGAACCTCCATTAAGCATTTCTGCCTGAACAATCAGGAGACAAGAAGAATGTCCATTTCTGCAGAGGTGGATGAAAGAACCATGCATGAGATCTATCTGTCAGCCTTTGAGGGTGCGGTCAAAAATGCAAAGCCCTGGACAGTAATGTGCAGCTACAACAGGATCAACGGTGTATTTGGTTCTGAAAATCAGGAAACCCTGACGGATATCCTCCGCAAAAGATGGGGCTATGAAGGCTTTGTTGTCAGTGACTGGAGTGCTGTCAATGACAGAGTGCCGGGTTTAAAGGCAGGACTTGATCTGGAAATGCCAAGCTCCTTTGGTGAAAATGATGCCCTGATCGTAGAAGCAGTAAAGAAGGGTGAGCTGGACGAGGCAGTTGTAGATCAGGCAGTTGAGAGGATTTTAAATATCGTTTACAGAGCACAGGAAGGCAGAAAGGAAAACGCGGTATTTGACAGGGATGCTGACCATGAGCTGGCAAGAGAGATTGCCAGAGAAACACTGGTGCTTCTGAAAAACGAAGACCATATTCTTCCGCTTAGCAAAGAGCAGAAGCTGGCAGTTATCGGAAAATATGCGAAGAAGCCAAGATTCCAGGGCGGCGGCAGCTCCCATATCAACTGCCATAAGGTGACAGCATTCCTTGACTGCCTGGAAGAGGGAATGGACTATGTTTATGCGCAGGGCTATGATGATGACAGGGATGAGATCAATGAGCAGATGATTACAGAAGCTGTGGAAGCAGCAAAGGATGCAGCTGTGGCAGTGATCTTTGCCGGACTTCCTGATAATTTTGAATCAGAAGGCTATGACAGGAAGCATATGAGAATGCCTGACTGCCAGAATGAGCTGATCCGCCGTGTTACTGAAGTACAGAAGAATGTAATAGTGATCCTGCACAATGGTTCCCCTGTGGAAATGCCCTGGATTTCAGAGGTGAAGGGTGTGATCGAGGCCTATCTTGGCGGACAGGCTGTCGGCGGTGCTGAGTATGATGTACTGTTTGGCAGGATAAATCCCAGTGGTAAGCTGTCAGAGACCTTCCCCTTAAAGCTTTCTGACAATCCCTCCTACCTGAATTTCCCCGGTGGACAGGATACAGTAGAGTATAAGGAAGGAATTTTTGTAGGCTATCGTTATTATGACTTCAAGGAAATGGATGTCCTGTTCCCCTTCGGCTATGGACTGAGCTATACTGATTTTGCTTATTCTAATCTGAAGCTGGATAAGGAAACCATGAAGGACTCTGATACGCTGACCGTCAGTGTAGATGTGACCAACACCGGTAAGATGGCCGGTAAGGAAGTGGTAGAGGTTTATGTAAGAGATCTGGAGAGCAGTGCTGTACGTCCTGTAAGAGAGCTGAAGGAATTTGCAAAGGTTGCTTTAGAGCCTGGAGAAACAAAGACGGTAACCTTTGCGCTTTCTAAGAGAGCCTTTGCTTATTATGAGCCGAAGGTACATGATTTCTATGTGGAGCCGGGTGATTTCCTGGTCGAGATCGGACGTTCCAGCCGGGATATCGTACTTTCTGAAAAGGTGACTGTAACCGGTACTTATCTGCTGGCAGATCATTATGACGAAAATTCCCTTATAGGTGATGCCATGAGGGATGAAAGAGTCAGCGATATTGTAAAGGCTCTGATGGAGAACGGCTTTATGGACTTTGGCGGCAGCGAGGGTGGCTCTGGTTCAGAGGCAATTTCCAAAGATATGATGGCGGCAATGTTTGAATATACCCCTCTCCGTTCCGGTCTTTCCTTCAGCAATGGCAGACTGAAACGGGCAGATCTTCAGGAAGTATTAAAAAAGATGAATGAGAGAATTAAGAAATAATATGTTACGTAAACTACTGTTTGACCTGGATAATACGCTGCTTGATTTTGATAAGGCGGAAAGGCTTGCACTGACGAAGGCGCTCAGTGCCCTTTCCCTAGAGCCGACAGATTATATGCTGGACCGGTATAATAAGATCAATCTGGCACAGTGGAAGCTGCTGGAAAAGGGAGAGCTTGACCGTGAAGCGGTAAAGAAACGCCGTTTTCTGCTTTTATTCGAAGAATTTGGAATTGACCGGGAGGCAGAGGAAGCGGCCCGCCTGTATGAAGGATTTCTTGGAGAGGGGCATTACTTCATGGACTATGCGGAGGAGCTTCTGCAGAAGCTTTCAGGGGAATATCAGATTTATATTGTGACCAATGGAACGGCCCATGTGCAGAAGGGACGGATCGCAAGTGCAGGCATCCGGTACTATGTAGAAGATGTTTTCATCTCTGAGGAGATCGGAGTCAATAAGCCATCGAAGGAATATTTTGACAGATGCTTTGAAAGGATTCCGGATTTTGACAGGAATGAAGCAGTGGTGATAGGGGACAGCCTGACATCAGATATCCTTGGCGGGATTAATGCCGGTGTCAGAACGATCTGGTTCCACAAGAAAGAGAGTCAGAATGAGACAGAAATCATCCCGGATTATGAAATAACAGATTTAAGAGAATTACCGGATTTATTGAAAAAGCTGTAGGATATCCTGCAGCTTTTTCTGTGGTGCGCTTTAGCAGGCTGCCGTGGGAGGCGGGATCAGCCAGAGGTTCCGAAAACAGTATAGGTCCGGTAGTGCCTCGGTGTACAGCCGATCTGTTTCAGGAAGGTTTTGTTATAGTAGCTGATATTGTTAAAGCCGGAGCGCAGGGCGATCTCACCAATGGGAAGATCAGTTTCTGTCAGGAGGCTGCAGCTCTGCATGACCCGGTAGTGCATGATGTACTGGAAAGGGGTCTGGTTCATGGTTTCCCTGAAGATCCGGCAGAACCGTCCTTCACTCAGGGCTGCTATATTGGCAAGCTGCGCAAGGGAAATTTCTTCTGAAAAATGTTCCCGGATATAAGAAAGCACAGGAGACAGTCGTTCTCTGTTATGGCGTTCCTGGCGGTTCCCAGAACCGTCTGGCTGTGCCTGTTGGAACAAAAGCTCCCAAAGCAGGTAGATCCGGGACTTCAGAAAGAGCTCTCTTTTGGAAAGAATGTCGTCTGGGCAGCTTTCGATTTCTCTTAATGTAAACAGTAGTTTGGACTGCCAGGAAGCAGCCTTGCAAAGGAGCAGGGTATTCCCTGACAGATGAATTGCTTCCGGGAAAAGAAGATATCCTTCCAGCACAGGATTGATATATTTCCGGGAAAAGTGGCTGTGAGGGTTTTCGTCCAGAAGCTCATAGGAAAAATCCAGTGCGGTGAAGGAGCAGGACTGTGAACAGGCGCTTCTTCCACTGTGGCTGAAGGAGGCATTGATAAAAGCACCTTCTCCTGACTGCAGGATATGGGTTCTGCTTTCTACGGTAAGCTCCAGGCAGCCTCCGGTGACCATGATGAATTCAAACTCTTTGTGCCAGTGCTGGTAAAAGAGAATATCCGCACCGGCCGGATAGGAAAGCCTGTGCAGGGCAAAGGGAAGATCGGCGGTGGTATGGCTGATTTTTTCTTCATATTGTTGTCTGGAAAGAACGGATCCTGGCTCCATAGGTGGTTCTCCTTTAAAAAAGATTACCTTCATTTTTACTGTTTTGAACGAAAATGTCAAGATAGTGTTAGAAAAGTAGAAGATAATTAAAGAATTAGCAATAAAATAGTTATATTCTATCATTACAGAGAGACCTCTGAGGGAAGGACGGAATTGCCCGTCAGAGGAAAAGAATCTATTTTGTCAGAAAGGAATGGGTAAAAACATGAAATTCAGTAATGGATGCTGGTTACAAAAGGAAGGATGCAGCTGCTTTGCTCCTGCAGAAGCTTATTTCACAAAGATTGAAGAGAAAAAGGTTACAATCTGTGCTCCAACTACTCATATTGTTACAAGAGGAGATACTCTGGGGGGCGTAAATCTGACACTGGAGATTACATCTCCCGCACCGGAAATTTTAAGGGTCCGGACTTATCATTATAAGGGAGAGGTTGTTAATACTCCTTCCTTCGAGCTGGAGCTGAACGAAGTGCTGCCCCTTGACGTTAAGGACAGTGAGGAAGAGATCAGCATTGCAAGCGGTGAGCTTACACTTGTGATCACCAAGAAGAGCTGGTCCATGACTTATTACAGAAATGGTGAGATGATCACCAGAAGTGCAGGACGTGACCTGGCACTGATGAAGACAGATTTCAAGGGACTTGCTTATAATTATACAGACAGCGAAGAAACTTATATGAGACAGATGCTTTCCTTATCTGTCGGAGAGCTTGTATATGGTATGGGTGAGAGATTCACTCCCTTTGTAAAGAACGGACAGAGCGTGGATATCTGGAATGCTGATGGAGGCACCAGCACAGAGCAGTCCTATAAGAATATTCCTTTTTATCTTACAAATAAGGGATATGGCGTACTGGTAAATCATTCTGAAAAGGTATCTTTCGAGGTAGCGACCGAGATGGTGACCAGAACAGAGTTTTCCGTAGAGGGCGGTTATCTGGATTATTTCCTGATCAATGGACCTACCATGAAGGAAGTACTGACCAGATATACAGATCTGACAGGTAAACCTTCCCTTCCGGCTCCCTGGACATTCGGACTGTGGCTGTCAACATCCTTTACCACCAATTATGATGAAGCAACAGTTATGAGCTTTATTGATGGTATGCTGGATCGTGGCATTCCGTTACGAACCTTCCACTTTGACTGCTTCTGGATGAAGGAGTTCCACTGGAGCGATTTCGTATGGGACAGCAGAGTATTCCCTGATCCTGCAGGACTGTTAAAGAGAATCAAGGACAAAGGTCTGAATATCTGTGTATGGATCAACAGCTACATTGGCCAGGAATCTGATATCTTCGATGAAGGTATGGAGAAGGGTTATTTCATTAAGAGAACCAATGGCAGAGTATGGCAGTGGGATATGTGGCAGCCGGGTATGGCACTTGTTGACTTCACCAATCCTGACGCTTACAAGTGGTATCAGGATAAGCTGGAAGTACTGCTTGATATGGGTGTTGACTGCTTCAAGACAGACTTTGGTGAGAGAATCCCTACTGAGGATGTTGTTTACTTCGATGGCTCTGACCCGAAGAAGATGCACAACTACTATACCTACCTTTACAATAAATGTGTTTATGAGCTGCTGGAGCGTAAGAGAGGAAAGGGAGAAGCTGTTCTCTTCGCACGTTCTGCAACTGTTGGCGGTCAGAAGTTCCCGGTACACTGGGGCGGTGACTGCTGGTCAGATTATGAATCCATGGAAGAAAGCCTTCGTGGCGGTCTGTCCCTGCTGATGAGCGGATTCGGCTTCTGGGCACATGATATCGGAGGATTTGAGAATACCTCTACCGCTGATGTTTACAAGCGCTGGGTAGCATTCGGACTTCTTTCTTCCCACTCAAGACTTCATGGAAGCTCTTCCTACAGAGTACCGTGGGTTTATGATGATGAGGCAGTAGATGTTGTAAGATTCTTCACCAGATTAAAGGCAAGCCTGATGCCTTATCTGTACAAGACAGCGATCGAGACTTCTGTAAGCGGTGTTCCTACCATGAGAAGTATGGTGCTGGAATTTACAGAGGATAAGACCTGTCATTATGTAGATAAGCAGTATATGCTGGGTGATAACCTGTTAGTAGCGCCAGTCTTTAATGACCAGAGCCTTGCAGAGTATTATCTGCCGAAGGGAACCTGGACAGACTTCTTTACAGGAGAAGAGAAGGAAGGCTGCGGCTGGTTTACAGAGAAGTGTGATTACCTGAGCATTCCGCTTATGGTAAAGGAAAACTCCATTGTAGCAATGGGCGCACATGATGACAAGCCGGATTATGATTATGGTGATGATGCAGAGCTTCGTCTCTATGCACTGAAGGATGGAAAGAGTGCAGAGGCAGTTGTTTATGGCATGGATAAGACAGAGGAGATCGCCATGTCAGCAAAGAGAGACGGCAATCAGATCCAGATCACAGTAAAGAGTGACAAGGTTTACAGGATCAGACTGGTAAATGTGATCGCAATCTCTGTTTCACAGGGTGAAGTAAAGATTGATAAGAAGGACACTGTCATTTCCCTTTCCGGAAATGCAGATCTGACTGTTACTTTCTAAAGGAGTCTGCACAGGCAGGAATGATGAGACAGTGATGCAGAATAAATAAAGAATATGGTTTTTGGGGGAAGCTGCCGCAGGGCAGCTTTTCCTGATTGCCCTGCATATTCAAAAAGAATCCGGATCGTGAATGGAAGATTCATGATCTGACAGGGAATAAAAGAAAAGGAGAATCACATGATACACGAAACAATCGATATGACAGTAGAAGGCAGTATTGGGACTCCCACGCTGACCACTTATATTCTGGACTATGAGGACTGTTATGTTTTCACGGAGCGGCCGCTTGTACTGATCTGCCCGGGCGGCGGTTATGAAAATATATCCGTACGGGAAGGAGAGCCTATTGCCATGCAGTTCAATGCCATGGGATACCATGCGGCGGTTCTGAATTACAGTGTGGCACCGGCGAGATATCCGGCTGCACTTCTGGAGCTGGCAAGCGCCATGGTAACGATCCGTAAGCACGTGAAAGAGTGGCATATTGACCCGAATAAAATTCTGGTGCAGGGATCCTCAGCAGGAGGACATCTGGCAGCCAGTCTTGGCTGCTTCTGGAACAGTGAATTTCTGGTAAATGAAGTGGCTGGCGGGGATGAAAGTCTGTTAAAACCAAACGGTCTGATCCTCAGCTATCCGGTGATCACTTCCGGAGAATTTGCACACAGGGATTCCTTCCGTGCACTTCTTGGAAATAAAGAAGAGACACTTTCAGCGAAAATGTCTCTGGAAAATCAGGTTACCAAAGATACACCACCCACATTTCTGTGGCATACCTTTACGGACGGACTGGTTCCTGTGGAAAACTCTATGTTATTTGCAACTGCACTCTGCAAGGCAAAGGTTCCGGTAGAGTTACATATATTCCCGAAGGGGGCTCATGGTCTTGGACTTGGAAACCGGTTCACCTGCTCCTGTGAGGAGAATCTGCAGCCGGAAACTACGGTATGGATTCAGCTTGCGCAGGCATTTATTGAGCAGCTGTAACCCTTTTTTATACTTAGATTAATATAATATTCTAATTTTTAGGGGCGATGATGGATGCTATCAGTTGATCAGCCTTAAAGGGCTTCGGCAGATGGCTGTCCATCCCGGCCTCTTTACATTTCACAACATCTTCTGCAAAGGCATTGGCTGTCATGGCAATGATCGGAATCGTGCCTCCGTCAGGACGATCAGAAAGTGAACGGATAGTTCTTGTTGCTTCATAGCCGTTCATCCTGGGCATCATAATGTCCATTAATATCACATCATAGGTACTGGCAGGATGACTTTTAAACATTTTCACTACCTCACAGCCGTCTGCTGCCCTTGTCACATGCATACCTTCATCTTCCAGCAGCATAGTTGCGATTTCAGCATTCAGATCATTGTCTTCTGCCATGAGTACGTGAAGATCAGTTGTTCTTTTCTGGACAGGAGCCGTATACGCTTCCCTTTTTTCAATAGGGTCTGCTAGAGTTAAAGGAAGCTCCACGGTGAAGATTGTACCTTTGCCCTTAGTGCTTTCTACGGTAATGGTACCGCCCATCAGTTCCACATATCGTTTGGTAATAGCCATGCCAAGGCCGGTTCCCTGATATTGTGTTCTTGCACCGGAGTTTTCCTGTGAAAATTCATCAAAAATATGAGAAGCGAATTCTTTACTCATGCCGATGCCGGTATCAGAAATACGGTATCCGAATATGATATTGTCCGGGGCAGTTCCGGGTTTACGGAAGGTTTCAAAAGTAATGCGTCCACCATCATGGGTGAATTTTACGGCATTGCTTATGATATTGATCAGGGATAGCAGATAGTCAGAGCTCTGTTTAACTTTTTCAAGATAACTTTTTACTTCAGGAGCCGGCTCATTTTTCAGGGCGATATCAGTGAAACCGATAATTGCATTCATCGGGGTACGGATATCAATAGAATTCACTGTAGCCGATACTGGAGATAGCGAGATAGTCATAGTCTGTGGCAAGGTCCGGCGCCACAATGGCATCAACATCACCATCAGCCAGAGAGGACTGATTTTTATTTACATACAGCCAGTAGGTATCTTTTCCCTGAGGATAGGAAGAAAAATTAAAGAGCTCTGCCCGCTCAGGAGTGTAGGAAACGTTACCGAACAGATCGATTTCTCCATTAGCCAGCATGGTATAACATTCTGAAAAAGAAGCATAGACATATTCGTAATTCCAGCCTGTCAGATAAGATATCTTCTGCAGCCTGTGCGGAAAGGGGAACTGCTGCTGTAAGCAAGGGCACTGTAGTCAGTAAAATAGTGGCCATTTTTGCTGCAAGTTGTCTGAATCTGTTCATGATGTAGGTCTACCTCCGGGTGTACTGCTTTCTGCTGTGTGATGGAGTACGTTCTGAAACCGTAAAAAAGCATTGTAACAGCAGATAATATCTTCAATATTATAAAGGAAAACATATGAAATTTCAACAGGGAAGACCTATAAAAAACGTACTCCCGCCGCCATTTGTGTCAGTAACCCAAAGGTGTCCGTGGTGTGCAGTTACGATTTCACAGGCGATCGAAAGCCCAAGACCGAAATGGCCTTTGGTATTCCGGGATTTTTCAGCCCGGTAAAAGCGCTCAAAAATATGTTCTTTGTCAGCATCGGCAATGCCAGGACCGTTATCGGCCACAGAGAAAAGATACTGATGATTTCTGACAGAAAGAGCAAGGTGGATATGTCCGCCTGCCGGAGTATAGCTGATGGCATTCTGAATGAGAATCGAGAGTACCTGCCGGATGCGCATTTCATCGCAGGAATAAGGCGTAAGCGCTTCTTCCGGGAGGGAAACGGACATGGTGATCGATTTTCTGGCGGCAAGCGGCTCAAAAGCTTCGAAGGTATCAAGCAGCAGAGTGTCCAGTTCGGCAGTGCTTCTGGAAAGTACAAGTTGCCCGCTGTCTGAGGCAGACAGGGTGAGCAGGTCATTGACAAGACTTTTCATCAGGGCTGCCTGTTTTTCAATCGTAGCAAGAAAGCCCGCGACTTCATCCGGAGAGGCCTGATGACAGCATTCCAGACTGGAAAGGATCACGGAAAGAGGGGTACGCAGCTCGTGGGAAGCTGCAGCTACAAAGGAAAGCTGCTTTTTCCGGCTCTCTTCAATGGGGGCAAGGAGTTTTCCGGTGAAGAAAAAGGAAAACAGGAAGAGCAAAGCCACGGTGAAGGAGTCGATCAGCAGGAAAAGAAAGCGTTGTTCCCGGATCTGTTTTTCAAGACCGGCCAGAGAAGAAAGGATCATGATCTGAAGCTGTGAGGTGTTCCGCTCCAGCGTGATCAATGTGCAGAAGTAATCATTTTTCCCGGAATCTGTGAAGGAAAAGGTCCGGTGCCATGCCGTATAGGGAGACAGAGAGGATGCCTCTTCCAGAGAAGAATCCTGGGGCAGCGTGCTTTCATAATACGTCCACGCCTCTCCAAAGATGTCAGAAAGAGCAGAAGATGTCTTGCTTTTGGACACAGAAGTATTGCCATCTGATGAAGAAGCAGCCCGGTTTTCTGCAGGAGCCGTATCATGCAGTGTATTATAAAGAAAGGGATGTCCGTTATCCAGCAGATAAAACTGATAGTTTCCCTGGGCCTCCATTTTGGAAAGCCATTCCATGGTGATGACAGACTGCTGCTCCAGATTGATGATGATGGTGTTGCTGTCATTCTGGAAGGAATAAAACTGGTTCCGGTAGAGGTTATTTTCTGAAATACGGAGATACAGAAATGACATGATGATGATCAGCAGGGTGATGATGCCGCTGCAGAGCAGGGTAAGACGGATTCGTACCTTTTGAAACATGGGAACCTCATTTCTCCTTCAGGCAGTAGCCAAAGCCACGCAGGGTTTTAATGGAAAGGCTGCTGCCTACAGTAGTAAGGCGCCTCCTTAAAAAGTGGATATAGTTGTCAAGATTTCCTTCTTCCACATCGCTGTCCGGCCCCCAGACAGTAAGCAGAAGGGAACTCCGGGAAAGGGGTTGTTCCTTTCTGCGGAGGAAGGTTTCCATCAGGGCAGCCTCCCTTCTGGAGAGGGTGCAGCTTCCGGAAGGGCCGGAAAGCCGGTATTCTTCCGGATAAAAGGTAAGATCCAGAAAGGAAATGTTCCGGGTATTTTCCAGTGTCCTTGGCCGCCTTGCCACGCAGTGGATCCTTGCCAGCAGTTCTTCAAAAGCAAAGGGCTTCACCAGATAGTCATCAGCGCCCAGGTTTAATCCGGTCACCTTGTCAGTCAGTGTGCCAAGGGCAGTGATCAGAATGACCGGTGCCAGCACACCCTTTTTGCGAAGCCGGGAAAGGACGGCAGTTCCCTCCATATGAGGAAGCATGCGGTCAAGCAGGATCACATCATAAATATTCTGTTCTCCATAGAAAAGAGCCTCTTCTCCGTCCAGACAGGTGTCTACAGAAAAGCCCTGTGCCTTTAACTGGAAGCACAGAGCACGGTTTAATTCTTCATCGTCTTCAGCAAGTAAAATTCTCATGGATTCTCCCTCATAAAAGTATTCTATTAAAAAGTATACCACAGAAATCTGTAAGCTTTCTTTAAAATTGCCATGCATATGAAAAAAGGATCCGGTGGATCCTTTTTGAATGATCTTAAGATATCTTCAGAAATCTTAGAGGCAGATTAGAGAAAGGGCTGTTATGCTGTGAGACAGAAAATCAAACAGCGAAAAGGAGTGCTTTTTCATGAAGAAAAGGAAAAGATGGATAAAAACAGGAAGTCTTCTGCTTGCCGGAATGCTATTGCTTAGTGGCTGCGGCACCTTGAAAAATACAGAAGGCACAGCAGGAAATGGAAAGACAGATGATGGCTCAGGCAGTACTGCCATGGGAAGGTATACGGAAACAGAGCTGTCTTTAGAGGATATGATGCAGGGAAATATCTGTCAGATGCTGACACTTTCAGATGGAAATATCGTAATACTTAACGAATTTGACAGTTCTCTGGTATCGGAAGATCAGGGACAGAGCTTTCATGCCTATGAGATACCGGTCGTGGATCAGCTGAACGCAGAACAGTATTATGTGATGGATCTGAAGATGAATGCGGATGGAACTACTGCTGTGATCTATGATGACAGCACGGAAGAAGAGTCTGTAGACGAGTTTGGAAAACATATCAGATATATAGTGATTTCTCCGGAAGGAGAGACGACGGAACTGACACTGCCGCTGCCAGAGGATGAATATGCCAGAAATGTGTGGGTTTCTCCGGAGGGGGACTGTTACTTTGCATCGGTCAGCGCCCATACGCTTTACCGGGTAAAGAAGGGAGAAACGGAAGGAACGCCTTTTCTGACCATAGATGAGGATGCGCCGAGAATGCTTTCCTTTGCCGGAGATCTGATGATCATGGATGGCTATTATTATGAGGCACCGCTTTTGTATGACCTTAAGGCGGATACGTATGTAGAGGATACTGTGCTGGCAGATTTTGTAAAGGAATACTATGGACAGAGGTCCTTTAACGGAAGCAGCTGGTTTGATCTGTACCTGTTTCAGGGAAAGGAAGACGGGGTGATCTATCTGGCCGGTACCAAAGGACTTCACAGATATGTGATCGGCGGAAGTGCAGTAGAGCAGGTCATTGACGGAAGCCTTTCAAGGCTCAGTTCTCCGTCCTATGGCCTGTGTGGCATGGTGGAGCTGGATAATCAGGAATTTCTGGCTGTTTTCAGCGGTGGTATTGTCGTGCATTTTGTGTATGATCCAGATATTGCCTCTGTACCGTCTGTGAAGCTGAAGGCATACAGCCTTTCAGAAGATACTTATATGCAGGCAGCAATAACGGAGTATCAGGTAAATAACCCAGATGTTTATGTGGAATATGAAATCGGAATGGAGGAGGGAAGCTCCGTAACCAAAGAGGATGCCCTGAAAAAGCTGAATACACAGATTCTGGCAGGACAGGGACCGGATATTCTGATCATGGATGGAATGCCGCTTTCTTCCTATATAGAAAAAGGACTTCTGCTGGATCTGACAGATACTGTTGCTGATATGGAACAGGATGCAGAGTTCTTTGATAATGTCATAGAAGCAATGAAGCAGGATGGTGGGATTTATACGCTACCATGTACGATCAATCTTCCCATGGTATTTGGAAGACAGTGGGCAGCAGAGGCAGGCCAGGGTTTGACACGGGCAGCAGATGCTATTGAAAAGCTGCAGCAGGAAAATCCGGAAAGTCAGATTTTCCAGCCTTATATGTATTCTCCGGTAGCGGTAATGAAGTGTTTTGCGATGGTTTCTGCACCGGCATGGATCAGAGAAGACAGTACGCTGGATGAAGAAAAGATAAAAGAATTTCTGGTACAGACAAAGAGGATCTATGAGGCACAGATGAAGAGCATGACGCCGCAGAGACAGGAAAATTTTGATATGTACAATGAGTATTTTGTCGCTGACTATGGAGAAAACTGGGCAGCCAATATTTCATTCTGCGGACTGGATGAGATGAGTTACCTTGGCGGCGGAAGCCTGGCAGAGATGGGAATGGTAGACGGTACCTATGATTATGGAATGCTTACCTCAGTAAAAAAGGTAGACGGGTTTGAAGATGTTACCTTTGCGCCGATGAACGGGCAGAGCAGTGATGTGTTTATACCACAGACGCTGGTCTCTGTCAGTGCAGGATCGAAGAATCAGGAACAGGCACTTGACTTTTTACGGATGTTTTTCTCTGTGAAGTATCAGGGGCAGGTCAGTGGATTTTCCATTAATAAAGACGGCCTGAGAGAAAATTTTGCGGCAGGCAGAAATGCAAGCTGGCTGCAGGATCAGGAACCGGATGAAAACGGAGATGTAGTTTATAGCATGATGTCCGTAGGCAATGCTGACGGGCTGGAGGCCACTCTGAATGTCTACTGGCCCGATGAGGAAGCAGAAAACAGCCTGTATCAGCTGATAGAGCAGGTCAAAGTTCCCTATCTGGAAGATGAGACACTGGAAACGGCCGTATTTGAAGAGGGAAAGAAATATCTGGAAGGAAGCTGTGATGAAGAGGAGGCAGTCAGAAATATCAGGGAAAAGCTGGCCATTTATATGGCGGAGTAGCATACGGGAAAGAAGAGAGAAGAAAGCATTTTTATGCTTTCTTCTTCCCAGTCTGATCGGAACGGCGTTCTTTACCGTGATCCCTTTCGGAGATGTGGTCAGGCGGTCCTTTATGACAGAGGTGACCGGACAGTTTACCGGATTTTCCCATTACAAAACAATCTTTGCCAATCAGGCCTTTTTGCTGGCAGTGAAAAATACACTGCGGTTTACCCTGACCGGGATCCCGCTGCTGCTGATCTGCGGCTTTCTGATCGCTCTTTTGTTCAGCGGATCAGGAAAGGCACAGATATTGAAACCGCTGTATCTCCTGCCTTATGCCCTGCCGGCAGCAGTCGTTGTGATCGTCTGGAAAGTGATCGGCTATTATTTAACCGGGCAGGAATTTCTGGTACTGCTTTTGTGTTATCTCTGGAAAAATACAGGATATACGGTGATTTTGTGGCTTGCCGGGATCAAGGGGATCCAGAAGGAGATCCTGGAAGCGGCCATGGTGGACGGGGCAGGAAGCTTTCAGCGGGTGCGCTATATCATACTGCCGGGACTGAAAAATGTATTTTTTACTATTGTGATCCTGTCTTTCCTGAATTCCTTCAAGATCTACCGGGAGGCCTATCTGACAGCCGGAGCTTATCCTGACAGAAGTATTTACCTGCTGCAGCACCTGTTTAACAACTGGTTTGTGAATCTGGAGTTTTCCAAGATGGCGGCGGCTTCGGTACTGCTGTTTCTGGTACTGCTTTCCGGTATCTGGCTGCTGCAGGGCAGATGGAAGGAAAAAGAGGAGTAAGTGATGAGAAAAAGAGGAAAGGAATTACTGATCCTGGCACTTTTACTGCTGCCGGCGCTTGTAACGGTTCTGCCATTGTTTCTGCTTCTGACAGGGTCACTGATGGATGTGCAGGAGATCAGGGAAAGACTGATGCCGGTATTTACCGGAGAAGGAAGCTTTTCCTTTACGGCGATACCGGATTATCCCACATTCCTGAATTATGAAAAGCTGCTTCTGGAGACACCACAGTTTTTTGCGCTGTTCTGGAACAGTATGAGGATGACAGGGGCAGTGCTGGCAGGGCAGCTTCTTGTGGCAGTTCCGGCGGCTTTTGGATTTGCAGTCTATAAGGGGAAGGGCAGCAGGCTGCTGTTTTCCCTGTATACGGTACTGATGCTGATCCCGTTTCAGGTGACCATGCTTTCCAGTTATCTGGTTCTCACCAGGCTGCATCTGATGAATACACAGTGGGCGGTGATCCTGCCGGCTGTTTTTTCAGCGTTCCCGGTATTCTTATGTTACGGAGGATTTTCGGCGATTCCGCAGGCCATGCTGGAAGCGGCGAGGATAGACGGAGCCGGGGAAGCAGGACTGTTCTTGCGGATAGGGCTTCCTCTTGGCAGGGGCGGGATCTGTTCGGCACTGATCCTTGGATTTCTGGAATGCTTTAATCTGATCGAGCAGCCTATGGCATTTCTGGACGACAAATCCCTGTGGCCCCTGTCCCTGTATCTGCCGCAGATCAGTCTGAATCAGGCAGCGACAGCCTTCTGCGGCAGTGTGATCATGCTGATCCCGGTGCTTTTTGTATTCGGGCTTTTCCATGATGATCTGGAGCAGGGGATCGTATATGCGGGACTGAAGGAGTGAGGTTATGAAAGAAAAGAAACGAAAGATTTTTACAGGATTTATCATATTTCTTGGTATCATGTGGCTGTGTACCCTGATTTCCCGGGCAGTGTATGCTTATCAGCTTCCCATGGTCACCGTGCAGAAGCCGGACAGCAAATATGTAGAACATAAGGTGGAGGCAGAGGGGATTGTAGTTGCCGGCGGGGAAATTCCGGTGAACTTTGTCAGTGGTCTTCGGCTTTCCGGGATCTCTGTACGGGAAGGTGACAGAGTGGAGGAAGGAGATCTTCTCTTTACGGTTGACCTGACAGATCTGCAGGAGATCATAGATGCAAAGCAGCAGGAGATCGACAGAATTTCCGTGCAGATGGCATCCATAGAAGAAAATCAGGCGCTGGCACAGCAGAAACGGGATCTTGAGCTTGCACGGGCCAGAGAAGATTATGATACCACGGCACGGATCCAGGATACGAAAGTGGGAAGAGCCGCAGAAGCTTATGTTCAGGCAGAGGAAGACGGAGAAGAAGGCATGGACGAGGAAACGAAGGCGGCGCTGCAGAGCGCTGCCTATGCGGAGGCAGACACGAAAGCGGAACGGGATGAAGCCGTAAAAGATGCAGGAAGAAGGGTAGAGGATGCGCTTCTTCCAGAAGCCTCGTCTTCCGAGCTGACAGAGCTTTCCATGGAAAAGGAAAAGCTTTCAGACAGCCTTTCTGTTTATCGGGAGGTCCTGCAGCAGGGGGGACAGGTGTTTTCAGAAAGAAGCGGTGTGGTCACAGGAGTTTCTCTATCTGCGGGAGAGAGGATCGGGGATACGGCCGTGCTGCGGCTTTCAGATGATACGGTACCCTGTCAGTTAAAGATCCTGATCAGCAGGGAGCAGAAAAAGCATGTGGGCCTGAAGGATTTCGTCACGGTAAAGCTGGAAGGAGAAAGTGAATTTCAGACGACGGTCACCTATCTTGGTGAAAGTGCTTCCGGAGATGGCAGCTATGAAATTCTGATCCCTCTTTCAGAAGGAGAAGGGATACCGGGACAGTCCGGAACCCTGACTGCTTCAGATGCAGGGGAGAAGTTTCCATTCTGTATTCCTGTTTATGCCCTGCATTCGGAAAATACAAGAAATTATGTATATGCGGTGAAGCAGCGGGAAGGGATCCTCGGAGAGGAGTCTTATATTGAGGAGATCAACGTGACAGTGCAGGATCAGAATGAGAATTATGCTGCCATAACCGGGGCACTGGATGGAGATACCATGATCGTGGTAAGTGCCACGAAAGAGATCAAAAACGGAGGTACCGTGCGCCAGCAGGGGCAGGTACAATAAGCACAGCATAAAAGTGGGTTGGTAGGGAAGCAGTTCTGTGGTAAAATAGATCCATCTTTATAAAGGAAACGAATGAAATGAACTATGTTGTGCTTGATCTGGAGTGGAACCAGAGTAATACAGGGGAAGAGCCCGAGGTAAAGGAAATCCCTTTTGAAATTATCGATATGGGTGCGATCCTGCTGAGCAGTGAACGGAAAATGATCAGTGAGTTCAATCAGCTTGTAAAGCCGGCGATCTATCAGCATATGCATGCTATTACCAGTAAGATCATCCATCTTCATATGAAGGATCTGCAAAAGGGGTGTCCTTTTCCGGAGGTGATGGAGGAGTTTCTTGCCTTTAGTGGGAGGAATGTGATCTACTGCACCTGGGGACCGCTTGATCTGTACGAATTACAGAGAAATATGCGTTATTATAAAATGGAGCCGCTAAGCACAGGTCCTCTTAAATTTCTGGATGTACAGAAGCTGTTCAGTATTGCCTATGAGGACCGCAAGTCCAGACGAAGTCTGGAATACGCGATTGATTTCCTGGAGATAGAGAAGGATATTCCTTTTCACCGGGCCTTCAGTGATGCTTACTATACGGCAAAGATACTTGAGATTCTGCCGGAAGAGGTGCTGGAGAACTATTCCATTGATACCTTTGTGCTTCCTGCATCCAGAGAGGAAGAGATCCATGTCTTCTTCCATGATTATATGAAGTATATTTCGAGGGAATTTGCGGATAAGCAGGAGGCGCTGGAGGATAAGGAGGTGATCAGCACCAAATGCTATCTCTGTCATAGGAATATCCGTAAAAAGATCCGGTGGTTTACGCCAAACGGCAAGCATTATTACAGCGTGGCCGTCTGTCCGGTGCATGGCAGCATGAAATCAAAGATCCGGATCCGTAAAACAGAAAATGACGGTGTTTATATTGTGAAGACTTCCAAATTCATATCTGAAGAAGAATGTCAGAAGATCCAGGATAAGAGAGAGGAAGCCAAGGAACACCGCAAACAGAAAAAGAAAAAGCAGGCATCTCATCAGAAATGAATATCTCTGGATCCGGAAGAACGGCGGTTTCTGCCATGTTTCTTCCGGGTCCAGTATTTTTTCCTGCTGACAGAACGTGAGCTTCCGGAAAAGCTGTAATTAATGAGCAGATCCCGGATCACGAAGACCAGAATAGTCAGAGCTGCCAGGATAATGATGACCAGGAGTACGATCTTGATATTAATGAAGATGGTATTATCCATTCCACTGGTTACTGGCTCTGTTTTGGCAGGTGTAATGGGTGCGCTGTCAAAATCATAGGAAGAGTAGGCAGTAGCTTTTGCCAGGTCAACAGAGGCTGTACCAACATAGGTATCCTCATAATAGTAATTAATGGCAGCAACTTCATTTTCTCCGGATACATCATAGGAGATTTCCGAGGTCAGCTCCTGAAAGCTGACGGTCTTTGGCAGGATCAGATAGCTGTCTTTATTTAAGGAAAGAATCGGACTGGAATTCCCGAAAATATCATAGGAGGTATGGAAAAACTCGGTTTCATCGATATTGTATCGTGTTTCGTTTTCTGCTACGTTAGTCACGGTAAAATTTTTGAAACCATAGTCAAAAAGTCTGACGGTATCATTAAACTGTTCCGGACTTTCCTCCTTCATGACCACACAGATCAGCTTTAAGCCATTCTGTTCGGCACAGGTGACGAGGGTCTGCCTTGCTTCATCGGTATATCCGGTCTTGCCACCCTTTATTCCTTCATAGGGAGTGTCTCCGTTAATAAGCTGGTGCTTATTACGTACGGTAAAGTCATCTGGCTGGTCAGCAGTGGCTGCAAAGTGGTGCCTTGGGGTATTGCCGATCTTGCTCAGAAGCTCATTCTGGAAAAAGGCTTTCGCAATGATGGCAAGGTCATAGGCAGAGGTATAGTGGTTTTCATCAAACAGTCCATGAGGATTCACGAAATGGGAATCCTGACAGCCGAGCTCCCTCGCAGTCTCGTTCATCATATCGGCAAAGGCTTCCTGGCTTCCTGCCACATGCTCGGCAACGGCAGCGGCAACCTCATTGGCGGAGGCAACAAGGATACCGTACAGACACTCTTCCATAGTCATAGCCTGTCCTTCATCGATCCCGATATTGGAGCTGCCCTGCTGGATACCGAAGACAGCATCATGGGAAAATGTCACGATCTCGTCCATGGAGCATTCTCTGGCAGCGATCAGACAGGTAAGCAGCTTGGTGGTGCTTGCCGGATAAAGCTTCTCGTGGATATTTTTGGCATAGAGAACCACACCGGTATTGGCTTCCAGCACGATGGCGCCTTCTGCGCCGACGGCGGGACCCTCCGGCCAGTTTTCAATCTCATTGCTCTGTATGGGAAGGGTCAGACGCTCCTCCTGCTGGGCAGCAGCCTCGTTCAGGTCAGCCGGGGCAGCCAGAGCGGTGATGGGTGTCATGGCAGCTGTTACATATAAAAAAGCAGACAAAAAAAAGGTGCCTGCCTGATAAATCCTGTTATGTCTCATTTGGAACTCTCCTTTTTCTTTTCTTATCTTACACTATTTACACTGAAAGCTGAACTGTTTTGAAAAGATTTATCATATTTTAATAAATTGTTCTGAGAAATATGCTTTCAGGAAAAGGAAAGATAAGGTAAAATATAGGTAAACAGATAAAGACAGGAGAAGGCTATGCGTTTAAAAAATGTACCGGGTTCACGGGAAGCGATCGCAGACAGCGTCTTTGTGATCCATGAGCCGGAAACAAATAAAGGTGCCTGGCAGCAGGTATTTGGCAATGACCATGAGATCCATGTAGAGATCGGCATGGGGAAGGGAAGATTTCTTTATGAAATGGCATCTCTGCACCCGGATATTAACTATATTGGTATTGAGAAATATTCCAGTGTCCTGCTTCGTGCTATCCAGAAGATGGAGGAAAAGGAGCTTCCAAACCTCCGCTTTGTCCGGATGGACGCCGAGGATATCACAGAGGTATTCGGAAGAGATGAGATTGACAGGATCTACCTGAATTTTTCAGATCCCTGGCCCAAGGACAGGCATGCCAAGAGAAGACTGCCGTCCAGACAGTTCCTTGCAAGATATGATGAGTTCCTGAAGGGGAATGGTGTACTGGAGTTTAAGACAGATAACCGTGACCTGTTTGACTTTGCAGTAGAAGAGGTGCCGGAAGCAGGCTGGAAGATAAAGGAATGTACCTATGATCTGCACCATGATGACAGACTGATGCAGGGAAATGTCATGACAGAATATGAGGAAAAATTTTCCAGTATAGGGAATCCTATCTGCAAGTATATTATTTACAGATAAAACGATACTAACAGATAACTATATAACTATAATAAGGAAAAGGAGGAGATTTTGATGGAACTGAAGATCACAGAGCAGAATTTTGAGGAAGAGGTTGTAAAAAGCAATATACCGGTTCTGGTAGATTTTTATGCTGACTGGTGCGGACCATGTAAAATGATGGCACCGGTAGTAGCAGAGCTTGCAGCAGAATATGAGGGAAAATGCAAGGTTGGCAAGTGCAATGTAGATGAAAATATGAATCTGGCTCAGAAATATGGGGTCATGTCCATTCCCAACATGATCGTATTTAAGAGTGGAGAGGTAAAAGCAAATGTTGTAGGAGCTGTCAGCAAGACAGATCTTGCCGATAAAATCGACAGTGTTTTATAAAAAGTTCAGAAGTGTGAAGAAAATATAAAAATTTTGTGTCAAATTCTTGAATCACTCAGGTTTAGATGTTATAATCACCCGAGGTTATAAGGAGGAGGAGAGAAAATGGCACAAATTATTGCAACTGTGATATTTCTTGTCATGTTTCTGCTGATCATTTCAGAGAAGCTGGAAAGACATATCGTAACACTGCTGAGTGGATTACTGACATTGGTGCTGGTATTCGGTGTCTGTATGCACAGTATGTCAGCAGTGATCAATACGTTAAATTTTAAGGAGATTGGAACTTTAACCTTCTGGTATCAGGCTGGTGAAGCGGCTGAGACCTCCAGTGGCATCAACTGGGCAACCATTATCTTCATAGCAGGTATGATGATCATGGTAGAGGGTATGGGTAATGCAGGCTTCTTCCGCTGGCTTTGTATGAGATTGGCTAAGGCTGTTCATTACAAGACTGTAGCAATTTTCGTTACTTTTATGGTTATGTCCAGTATTCTGGCTATGTTTATTGACAGTATTACCGTTATACTGTTCCTGGCAGCAGTAACAGTAGAGCTGGCACAGCTTTTGAAATTTAATCCGGTACCTATGATTCTTTCAGAGATTTTCTGTGCGAATCTGGGTGGAGCGGCTACCATGTGTGGAGATCCCCCGAACATTATTATCGGAACATCCCTTGGATATTCATTTGGAGATTTTATCAGTAATACGGGACTGATCGTTATTTGTGCACTGGTACTTACCGTGATTTATTTCTTCCTCGTATTCCATAAGCAGCTGCGTAGTGACGGAACTGTAGATACATCCGCATTCCCGGATCCCAAAACAGCGATCAGGGATAAGAAGAGCTTTACCATCAGCTGCATTATCTTTGCACTTGCAGTAGTTCTTCTTGTAACACATGCACAGACAGGACTTACCGTTGCAACCATCGGACTTGGCATAGCCATCCTGACACTGGTCACATCTGGTAAGGAAGCTGTAGAGCTGATGAAAAAGGTAGATTACAAGACGCTGCTGTTCTTTGTCGGACTGTTTGTTGTAGTAGGTGGTCTGGAGCAGACCGGTGTGCTGGAAGTGATCGCAGGTCTGATCGCCAAAGTCAGCGGAGGAAATATCAAGCTGATGATCGCTATTATCATCTGGGGTTCCGCTATTGCCAGTGCCTTTGTAGATAATATTCCATTTGCAGCAACCATGATTCCTGTTATCAAGAGTCTTGCCGTAGCACAGGGTGTAGACCTTTCCACTCTGGCATGGGCACTTTCCATGGGAACAGATATCGGTGGAAGTGCAACACCGATCGGTGCATCTGCGAATGTTGTTGGTACTGCTGTTGCAGCCAAGCATGGTCATCCTATTGGATGGGGCAAGTACTGTAAGGAAGTTGCACCTGCAACTATTATGGTAGTTTTATTCTCCATGTTATTTATCTTTGTAAGATACTTATAAAAGGAGGCAGCATCAATGGAAAAACAGCTTATTATTTCTATAGGACGTGAATTCGGTTCAGGCGGACATGAGATCGCAGAGATTCTCGCAAAGCACTATGGACTGAATCTGTATGATAAGAATCTTCTGCAGGAGATTGCCAATGAGAAAAGCGTAGAGGTAAAGAACCTTGAGAAGTATGATGAGGTTCCAAGAAACCTCTTTATGACAAGAACTGTTAAGGGTTATTCCAATTCTGCAGAAGAGAACCTTGCTAATATGCAGTTTGATTACCTGAGAAAAAAAGCAGAATCCGGAGAATCCTTCGTGGTGGTAGGGCGCTGCTCTGAAGACGTATTAAAGAAGTATCCTGGAACGATCTCTATTTTCATCCTCGGTGACTGGGAGAGTAAGGTTGACCGTGTCGTACGTATTTATGGAATGAACAGGGATGAGGCAGAAACCTTTATGGTTCGTCAGGATAAAAAGAGGAAGAATTATCACAATTATTACTGTAAGGGTAAATGGGGTGATTCCCGTAATTATGATGTATCTATTAACAGCAGTAAGCTTGGAGAAGATGTAACTGCTGAGATGCTGATCGATTACATAGACAGGAGACAGAATAAGCACTGATCCGCCTGAAATAAAAAGCATGGCAGGAAGCTGCAGGAGCAGTTCATCTGCCGTGCTTTTAAAAACAGAGCTTCTGTGGATTTCTCTGAATGCTGAATTGCACCTGAATAGCAGGTTTTCAGTATTGACAATTTGGTCTAAAAATTGTATGATAGCTAATGTCGTATGAAATCGGGGTGTGGCTCAGCTTGGTAGAGCGCTACGTTCGGGACGTAGAGGTCGCGTGTTCGAATCACGTCACCCCGACTATAGTTAAGTAAGGTCTGAGGATCTGTGATCCTCAGGCTTTTTTATGTCATCGGAAATGACCCGTTCTGGGTGGAGAATCCTGCTTGCAGGATTCTTTCTTGCAAAAAGGGCTGTAAAATTTTATACTGTTATCATGTGAGAATATATGGAAAAGAGGATACAGACGTGATCGAAAAGCTGAAAGGTAAACTGGATATAACCTTCCTGAAATTTGTACTGGTAGGTGTTGTCAATACAGTCGTAGGGACGGCTGTCATGTTTCTTGCTTACAATCTGCTGCATCTGTCATACTGGATTTCTTCTGCAGCCAATTATATAGTAGGCAGCATATGCAGCTATTTCCTGAATAAATATTTTACCTTTCAAAATAAAAGTAAATCTCCGGTTGTCATCCTTAAATTCATTTTAAACATTACCGTGTGTTATCTGATCGCATATGGTGGTGCAAAGAAGCTGATCCTGCTTCTTTTAAGTGGACTTTCCACAGAATGGCAGGACAATATCGCCATGGTATGTGGCATGGGACTGTTTGTAATACTGAATTACTTTGGTCAGAGATTCTTTGCTTTTAAAGAGGAGAAAAGGAAAGAGGAATAAGGAGAAATCTGTATGGAAGAACAGCAGAATCAGGATAGAACGGATTTTTTGAAAGAGACCATCAAGCAGCGTCCCTTAAACCGGAAAAAACTGATAAGGAAAACAATTATCACAGCAGCTATGGCTGTGATCTTCGGACTGGTAGCGTGTCTGACCTTTCTTCTTCTGGAACCGGTCATAAGCAACCGCCTTTATCCAGAAGAAAAGCCGTCTACTGTAGTACTCGTGGAAGAGAAAGAGTCAGAAGAGATCCTGCCGGAGGATATGATCGCAGATGATTCCGAAATGTCCCCGGAACCTGTGACACCGGTACTGGAAGATGAGCAGATCGCCCAGGTGCTTTCCGAGATGAAGCTAGGTGTCGAGGATTATACATCGCTTTACGATTCACTGGCGGCAGTTGCGAAGAGTGTGCAGTCTTCCATGGTGACAGTGGTTGGAATTACCTCAGATGTGGACTGGTTTAATAATGTATATAAAAATGAGGGATCTGTTGCCGGAGTGATCATAGCAGATAATGGAAAAGAACTTCTGATTCTGACGAATTATCCAGCTGTTGAAGACGCAGAGCTTTTGGAAATCACATTCAGCGATGAACTGGAATATGAAGCTGAACTGAAAAAAAAGGACAGTAATACAGGACTGGCTATTCTTGCAGTAGAAAAAAATACTATGAAGAGGACAACGCTGCAGGCTGCAGAGCCGGTTAAGCTGGGAACATCTGCCGGAAGCAACCTCATAGGAAACCCGGTTATTGCACTGGGACAGCCTGCGGGTGTTGCCGGGTCTGTCTGTTATGGCTTTGTAACCTCTGCAGGCAGTACGGTCGATCTTCCTGATTCCAGATATAAATGGATCACTACTGATATTTACGGCAGCTCTTCTGCCACGGGCATTCTTGTGAATTTAAGCGGGCAAGTAATAGGTATCATAGATTCCTCCCATAACAGCAGTGATACCAGAAATCTGGTCAGTGCTATAGGGATCACGGATCTCCGGAAGCTGATCGAGAGAATGTCAAATGATAAGGATATTCCGTATCTTGGTATCCATGGTGCAGATGTGACGTTGCAGGTGCATGAGGAACTCGACGTACCTTATGGAGCCTATATCATGGAAATAGACATGGATTCGCCGGCAATGGCGGCAGGTATACAGAGCGGAGATGTGGTCACCGGAATTGGAGATACCAAGGTTACCAGTTATCAGGAGCTGATCAATGGTATGATGGATATGGAGCCGGAAGAAACTATGACGTTGACACTGCTTCGTCAGGGACCGGAAGGCTATACGGAAATGGAGCTCCCCGTAACGTTGGGAACCCGATAAGAGAAAAATCATAAACAAAAGGAAAGGGCAAAGTAGAAATGAAATATATTAAAGATTATAAAGACGGTGACAGAGTGTTTGATATTTACCTCTGTAAACACAAGATCTCGGCGGTAACAAAGAATGGAAAGCCTTATGATACAGTGGTACTTCAGGATAAAACAGGAACCATAGACGCAAAGGTGTGGGATCCCAATAATGCAGGTATCGCAGAATTTGATTCCCTGGATTATATCGAGGTGTATGGAGATATTACCAGCTTTCAGGGAGTGCTGCAGGTCAATGTCAAAAGAATCCGTAAGTGTCAGGAAGGTGAATATGCGCCTGCGGATTATCTGCCTGTCAGCAGGTTCGACAGAGAAGAAATGTATCAGGAGCTGCTTTCTTATATTAACGGAGTGGAAAATACATATCTGAAGCAGCTGCTCCAGGAGTTTTTCGTAAAGGATCAGGCGTTTATCAGTGCCTTTAAGCAGTCATCCGCAGCCAAAACGGTGCACCACGGATTTGTGGGAGGCCTGCTTCAGCATACACTCGGTGTAACAAAGCTCTGCGATTATTATTGTAGTACATATCCACTGTTAAAGAGAGATCTGCTGATCACAGCAGCAATCTGTCATGATATGGGAAAGACCAGAGAGATTTCTCTTTTCCCGGAAAATGACTATACCGACGCAGGACAGTTCCTTGGTCATATTGTGATCGGTGTGGAAATGATCGGTGAAAAGGTGCGGAATATCCCAGGCTTCCCAGAAGTATTGGCGAATGAACTGAAGCACTGTATCCTTGCGCATCATGGGGAATATGAATTTGGTTCGCCAAAGAAACCTGCGATCATGGAAGCCATGGCGCTGAACCTCGCAGATAATACGGATGCCAAGATGGAGACCTTTACTGAGATTCTGGAAAGCAGCAGGGATAATAACGGATGGCTTGGCTTCAACAGACTGTTTGATTCCAATTTGACAGGAACCAGAATGGAATAATAGCAGGAAGCCATAATAACGCAGAAACAGGGCGGAGAAAAGCGTGAAAAACAGAGAAAACAGCTTTAAAAAGAATGACACTATAGAAACAGAAATTATAGATATAAGTCATGATGGAGAAGGGATAGGCAAGGTAGACGGCTATCCCTTTTTCATCAAGGACACTGTGATCGGAGACCGGATCCTGGCAAGGGTTACCAAGGTCAAAAAAAACTATGGCTATGCCAGGGTGGAAAAAATCCTGAAGCCTTCTGACTGGCGTATAGAGCCGCCCTGTAAGCTGTACAGACAGTGTGGCGGTTGTCAGATCCAGGCGATGGATTATCAGGAACAGCTTGCCTTTAAGCAGAGGAAGGTCCGTGATCAGCTGATTCATATCGGGGGCTTTTCGGAGAAGCTGGTAGATGAGATGGGCGAGCCTGTTGTGGGAATGGAATGTCCTTTCCGTTATCGTAATAAGGCTCAGTATCCGGTGGGACAGAACAAGGATGGCGAGCCGGTGACTGGATTTTATGCGGGAAGAACACACAGTATCATTGAAAATACAGAATGTTATCTCGGAGCAGAAGAGAATCAGGTGATCCTGCAGGCAGTTCTTACCTATATGAAGGAAAATCATGTTCCGGCTTATGATGAGGTGAGCCACAAGGGGCTGATCCGACATATACTGATCCGAAAAGGTTTTACCAGCGGAGAACTGATGGTGTGCCTTGTGATCAACAGCAGAAAGCAGCTCCCCTTTCAGGATCGCCTGATCCGGCTCCTTCAGGAGATACCGGGAATGACCAGTATTTCCTTAAGCCATAATCTTGAAAAAACGAATGTCATCATGGGAGGGGAGGTCACTACGATCTGGGGTAATGACCGGATACAGGACACGATCCATGTAAGGGATGTCCTGCATGATTTTGCACTGACAGATCAGGGGATCACCTTTTCTATTTCTCCGCTGTCCTTTTATCAGGTCAATCCTGTCCAGACAGAGAAGCTGTACAGCCTTGCACTTTCCTATGCAGCACTTACCGGAAAGGAAACGGTCTGGGATCTGTACTGCGGGATTGGAACGATTTCTCTTTTCCTTTCCGGCAGGGCAAAGCAGGTTTATGGCGTGGAGATCATTCCACAGGCCATTGAGGATGCCCGGAAGAATGCAGAAAGAAATCACATCACTAATGCAGAATTTTTCGTAGGAAAGGCAGAGGAGGTACTGCCAGAGAAATATGGACAGGGAGGGATCTTTGCAGATGTGATCGTGGTAGATCCGCCAAGAAAGGGCTGTGACGGAGCCTGTCTTGATACTATGCTGAAAATGAAGCCGGAGAGGATCGTATATGTGAGCTGTGACAGTGCGACTCTTTCAAGAGATCTGAAGATCCTCTGCGAGGGTGGCTATGAGCTGAAAAAGTGGCGGGCGGTGGATCAGTTTCCAATGACCGTGCATGTTGAGTGCGTGATAATGATGCAGTATTGTGGAAAAGAGAAGAAATAGTAG
>ERZ826242.545-NODE-545-length-54005-cov-10.781613_pt1 | contig 54005 bp, 51 predicted proteins | sample MGYA00519871_ERZ826242 | MGnify/ENA primary metagenome ERZ826242 (study PRJEB31778, sample SAMEA3449226) | human gut metagenome | biome: human gut; feature: human-associated habitat; material: faeces | place: United Kingdom | collected 2010/2012 ... | reverse complement strand
CGCTGCATCCCGACAACATGGCCGCCGGCCCCGCCAGCTACGGCATGACCGACACCATGGGTCGTATGCACTCCGACGCCCAGTTCGCCGGCTCCAGCTCCGTCCCCGCTCATGTGGAGATGATGGGCTTCCTGGGCATGGGCAACAACCCCATGGTGGGCGCGACTGTTGCCGTCGCCGTGGCGGTTGCCGAGGGCATGAAGGCCTGAATGTGGTGATTTGTCCACATTTTTGAAGGATAAGAGCATAAAAGCACCGCCTGCCGCATGTGCGGCAGGCGGTGCTGTCATCAGGCATTTTCAGGTTCATCGTGACGATTTTCCGCTTCCTCGCATGCCATGAAGGGGTCGGGTTGGGCGAGGATCAGCGCAATATCGTGGGCTTTCAGTGAGAGACCGAATTGACGGTTCAGCAGGCTGGAGGTAATGGCAGGCATCCAGCCGTAGGACACATAGCGCCGCAGCGCCTTCAGCGCGGCGGGCGGCAGAGTGGGGACAGGCTCGTTCTTCATGGGACGATCTTCCTCGGGCGCGGGAACAGCCTATTGCAGTGCGTATTTTGCGATGGCCTGGCCGATGGCCCGGATATCGCTGCTGCCTGTAAAATCGAAATGAACCCGTCCTAAACCTGAAAAATACATCTCCAATTCACTGTCCAGATCCAAGATCCCGGCAGTTTCGATGGAGAATACGGAAATCTTGTTGTAAGGCATAGAAGTAAAATCCCGTTTCACACCTGTAACGCCCTGCATATTACAGGAGATCACGCGCTTGTCGGTGAACACCACGAAGTCGCGCACAACGGTATACGAGCCGATCACGGTCTCGCCGGGGATCAGGAGGTCTTCCACCAGGCGGGCGCTCTTGCCATTGTCGGGCTTGAGCTTGAATATGGCCCCGTTTTCAAAGTCGATCATATATGTAACATTTGTCCTTTCTACGATCCGGTGCGGCGCGGCGTTTCCGTCCGTTCAGATATCGTAAATTTTGATGGTAATAAGATACCATAATCTCCCATAGTTTGCAAGGGATTGCGCGGCGAAAAAATGTGCTTTATACGAAAAAACTGCCCTTGACGGGGGAAAATAATTGTGATAAAGTAACTCACAGGATTCGCCGCCGGGTGAGTTTGCGCGTTTTTCCTGCATCGTTAGGCCATTGAAGATGCAGGAGGGGCGCTATTTTTGTTTTTGGGAGGGTTTCCACCTATGGCATGGGTATTTCTGGGAATTGCCGGACTGATGGAGGTGTTCTGGTCCACCTGTCTGAAGCTGTCGGAGGGCTTTACAAAGCTGGGCTTTTCCGCATTGACCGTCGTGGGGATGCTGGTCAGCTTCGGCCTGCTGTCGCAGGCCATGAAGACGCTGCCCCTGGGCACGGCCTACGGCATCTGGACGGGCATCGGCGCGCTGGGCGCGGTGATCGTGGGTCTGGTGCTGTTCAAGGAGCCGGCCACCGCGTGGCGCATGTTCTTTGCCGCCCTGCTGTTGATCGGCATCGTGGGGCTGAAGATCACCTCGCCGTCGTAAAAGCAGGATACAGAAGAACGCCCCGGACAAATGTCCGGGGGCGTTTTGCGTATCAGATGCTGCGCCGTGTCAGGGGAGGCTTACTCCTCGTCCTTGCGCTTCTTGATGACCAGCGCCGTGCCGCTCAGGGACAGCAGGGAGGTCAGCGCGTACAGCGCGATGCCCATATCGCCGGTCTTGGCAGAGGGGACCGGCTTGGGATTGGGTCTGGGTCTGGGAGGCGTATAGGTGTAGCTGTAGGTGTTGGTGAAGGCGACCGGGCCGGCATACTCCAGATTGATAGCGCCATCCTTCACAGTGGCCTTGATCTCGCATGCGTTGTCGGCGTACTTCCAGTTGGGCAGGCCGTCATTGACCTCGATGATCCGCAGGGTGACGACGGGCGTCATGACGCTGAAATACTCGGAGGGGATCGTCACGCTCATCTCGGTGCTCTTCGTGCCGGTGCCGGTGAGGGTGATCGTGTTATTGGTGCAGACCAGATCGACCCAGGTGCCGTCAGAGAGCTGAAGCTGTGCCTTGAAGGTGAAGGTCACCTTGCCGGGATCAATGCTGTTCAGCGCCTTGGTGACCGTCTTGGTCACGGGGATCGTCACGGTATAGGGATCGTGGGCATAGCAGTTGTTGACATCGGCCCAAGTGATCCGATCTGCCACGATACTGGCAAATTCGGGCGCGGTGGGATCGGCAGCCGCAAGGGCATTGACATCAGGCTTTGCCTGGGGTGCGCTGTATGTGATATCGTTGAAGCGATAGGTGTAGCCGCTGGGAGCCGCAACGGACTTATCCGCGGCGCCGCGCTCCACAACGATATAATCGCCCACGGGCAGCTGGACGGGCTGCACTGCCCAGGCGAGATCATCACCGGCCTTAACGGTAACGGTGACACCGGCCAGAACAGGCGCATCCTTGGTGAAGTCGGCATCCTTGGCGTACACATCAAAGGTGAAGGTCAGATCCTTGTCCGCGCGGATATAGCCGTTCGCGTCCATCAAGCTCTTTTGGATCATCAGCTTGCCGGTCATCAGCGTGTTGGTGATGGTGAAATTGCCGTTGTTATCCTTTGCCACGGTGCTTGTATACCAATCGGAAGCATTGACTTCCGCAACGGTGTAATAGATCGCGGAGCCGTCCTTGTTGAACTGGGGCAGATCGGCGAAGGCGCCCTTCCAGCTGTTTTTGGCCGTCAGGGTCAGGGTCTTGCCGGTGACTGCCGTCAGATTTTCGCCGTTTGCGTCAGTGGTATACAGCTGCACGGTGATGGAATCGGGACGCAGGCCGAACTTGTTGTCCATGTCATACCAGACCTTCGTCACAGTGATGTCGGTCTTTTCAATGGCCTCGTTGGTGATGCTGTAGATATCGCTGGCAGCATTCAGACCTTCGACTGTAACGGTGCAGGGAGTGACTTTCTTGTAGCCGGTGAGGTTGCCGTCATTATCCCTGACCTCTTCGGCATAGGGAGTACCAGCCTCAACCTTGACAGTCCAGGTCTTGACAGTGCCCAGCTTGTAATCCTCAGGGGCCTGGGTCTCGGTCAGCGTATAGGTGCCGACCGTCAGAGTGTCGAAGCGGATGATGCCATCGTCATTGGTGCTTCCCGTGATAGGCGTGAAGCCGTCATCACCGTTCTTTTCCAGCTTGAACGCGGCACCGGGCAGAGCGATGCCTTCCTTGTTGACCTTCTTGATGGTCAGGCTTCCGGGATTGGTGATCTCTTCATCGAAGTTTAATGTATTGGTGATGGTAAAACCATAGTATACTATATTCCGTGCGGGAAGTAAAGGCGGAAAAGGTTACAAAATGGACAAAAAACCGACCTGATGTTCAATATTAGATGACCTTAACAGGAGATAAACATAAGCATAGCGAAAGGCCGTCAACCCACCGTTCCGGTAGGCTGACGGCCCGTCGTGTATACGCCTGTGTCAGCAGCCAAAGAAGCTGCACAGCATCTTCAGCAGGGAAGCGCAGTCAAAGTTGCAGAACATTTCTGTGACCTCCTGGTTTTGGATTTGCTCTTGCAAGAACACCGTCATTATACCGTGACACGCGCCGTAATGCAAATGCAATCGCTGCCAGTTTTGGAAAAGCACCCACCGCCGGGCGGCCGCAAAAAGATCTCCGGTCATCTGACCGGAGATCTTTTGTGCTTTGTTTAGTTCTCGCTGCGGCGCTTGTAGGATTCGTACTTGGTCTTGGCATCCTCTTCCGCCTCGGCAAACAGGGTCTTGGCGTTCTCGGGGAAGCTCAGCTCCAGAGAAGCGTAGCGCACCTCGCCCTTCATGAAGTCATACAGAGGCATGGTGGGCTCCTTGGAATCCAGGGAGAACTTCTTGGTGCTGGGATCGTAGCGATACAGATTCCAGTAACCGGAAGCGACGGCGTCCTTCATCTCCTGCTGGACATTGTTCATGCCCTTCTTGATGCCGTGGTTGATGCAGGGCGCGTAGCAGATCACTAGAGAGGGGCCTTTGTGGGCTTCGGCTTCCTTAATGGCCTTGATCAGCTGGTTGGGGTTGGCGCCCATGGAGCACTGGGCCACATAGACGTTGTCATAGGTCATCATCAGCATGCCCAGATCTTTCTTCTTGGTCTTCTTACCGCTGGCCTGGAACTGTGCCACAGCGCCCACGGGAGTGGCCTTGGAGGACTGTCCGCCGGTGTTGGAGTACACCTCGGTATCCACCAGCAGTACGTTCACATCCTCGCCCATGGCGAAAACGTGATCCAGACCGCCGTAGCCGATATCGTAGGCCCAGCCATCGCCGCCGTACATCCACATGGTCTTCTTGGACAGATCCTTCTTGCGCTTCAGGATCTCGTCCACGATCTTCTGCTCGTCGGTGGAGAAGGTGCCCTTCTCCAGTACGGCCACCAGAGCGGCGGTAGCGGGGGTGGAGGCATCCAGATCGTCATAGGTCTCCAGATACTTGGCGATAGCGGCCTTGACCGCCTCATCCTTGGTGAGGGCGTCCAGCTCCTTCACATAGCCGGTGACGCAGTCGCGCAGCTGCTTGACAGCCAGGCACATACCATAGGAGAACTCGGCATTGTTCTCGAACAGGGAGTTGCTCCAAGCAACGCCCTTGCCCTCCTGGTTCTTGCAGTAGGGAACGCAGGGCATTGCCGCGCCCCAGGCCTGGGTGCAGCCGGTGGCGTTGGCCAGGTACATCTTGTCGCCGAAGAGCTGGGTCAGCAGCTTGATATAGGGGGTCTCGCCGCAGCCGGCGCAGGCGCCGTTGAACTCCACCAGAGGCTGCTTGAACTGACTGCCCTTCAGGGTGAACTTGTCCACGCGGGAGGTCTTTTCCTTCACGCCGGTCAGGAAGTTCCAGCCGGTCTGATCCAGAGACACCTCGTGAGCAGGTACCATCTTCAGCGCCTTGCCGCTCTTGGGGCAGGAGGCCACACAGCTGCCGCAGCTGGTGCAGTCCAGCGTGGACACGCCCATGGTATACTTCAGGCCGTCCAGCCCGGGGCCCTTGGCATCCACCAGCGTCATATCCACGGGAGCCGCCTTGACCTCGCCCTCGTCCAGCAGGAACGGGCGGATGACGGCGTGGGGGCAGACAAAGGAGCACATATTGCACTGGAGGCACTCGGCAGCATCCCACACAGGCAGATGGGTGGCGATGCCGCGCTTCTCGTAGCGGGAGGTACCCAGCGGCATGGTGCCGTCCTCCATGCCCTTGAAGGCGGAGACGGGCAGATCGTCGCCCTTCTGGGCGTTGATGGGTACCAGAATGTTCTTGATGACGTAGGGCAGGTTCTCGTCGGCGGGCTTCAGCGCCTTGTCGGTGAGGTTCGTCCACTCGGGCTTCACCTTGACCTCCACCAGTGCGTTAAGGCCGGCGTCCACGGCGGCGATGTTCATGTTGACGATCTTCTCGCCCTTCAGGCCGTAGGTCTTCTTGACGGCGTCCTTCATGTGGGCCACGGCGTCCTCCACGGGGATGACGTTGGCCAGCTTGAAGAAGGCGGCCTGCAGCACCATGTTGGAGCGGTTGCCCAGTCCCAGCGCCTGCGACTCCTTGTTGGCGTCGATGATATAGAACTTGATGTCGTTGTCGGCGATATACTTGAGGATCTCGCCGGGAACGTGCTGTTCCAGCTCGTTCTCCGCCCACTCGCAGTTCAGCAGGAAGCTGCCATGGGGCTTCAGCTCGTGGATGATGTCGTACTTGGTCAGGTACGTCTGGTTGTGGCAGGCGATGAAGTCCGCGTTGGACACATAGTAGGTGGAGCTGATGGGGTGCTTACCGAAGCGCAGGTGGCTCTTGGTGATGCCGAAGGACTTCTTGGTGTCGTACTCAAAGTACGCCTGGCAGTACATATCCGTCGTCTCGCCGATGATCTTGATGGAGTTCTTGTTGGCGCCCACCGTACCGTCGGAGCCGAGACCCCAGAATTTGCAGGAGATGGTGCCCTCCGGCTCGGTGAGCAGAGGTGCGCCCACGGGCAGGGACAGATGGGTCACATCGTCCACGATACCGATGGTGAAGTGATTCTTCGGCTCATCCAGCAGCAGGTTGTCGAACACAGCCTTGATCTGGGCGGGGGTGGTGTCCTTGCTGCTCAGACCGTAGCGGCCGGCGTAGATGGCGGGGCGGTCGCTCTCGTTGATATAGGCGGCGCAGATGTCCTCGTACAGAGGCTCGCCGATGGAGCCGATCTCCTTGACGCGGTCGAGGACGGCGATCTTCTTCACCGTCTTGGGCATGGCGGCCATCAGGTGCTTGCGGGAGAAGGGGCGGAACAGGTGTACCTGCAGGAAGCCCACCTTCTCGCCCTTGGCGTTCAGATGGTTGACGACCTCCTGTGCGCAGCCGCCCACGGAGCCCATGGCCACGATGACGCGCTCGGCGTCGGGCGCGCCGTAGTAGTTGAACAGGTGGTACTCACGGCCGGTCAGCTTGCTGATCTGAGCCATGTAGTCCTCCACGATGTCGGGCAGCTCGGCGTAGGCCGTGTTGTTGGACTCGCGGAGCTGGAAGTAGATGTCGGGGTTATCCACCAGAGAACGCATCCGGGGATCCTCCGGGTTCAGGGCATTGGCGCGGAAGGCAGCCAGTGCGTTGCGGTCCACCAGCTTGGCGTACTCGTCGTAGCTCAGCACGTCGATCTTCTGGATCTCATGGCTGGTACGGAAGCCGTCGAAGAAGTGCAGGAACGGGATGCGGGCCTTGATGGCGCTCAAATGTGCCACGGCAGCCAGATCGGCGGATTCCTGCACACTGCCGCTGGAAAGCAGGGCAAAGCCCGTCTGACGGCAGTTCATTACGTCGGAGTGGTCGCCGAAGATGGAGAATGCGTGGGTACCCACGGTGCGGGACGCCACGTGCAGCACGCCGGGCAGACGCTCGCCGGAGATACGGTGCAGGGTGGGGATCATCAGCATCAGGCCCTGAGAGGCGGTGAAGCTGGTGGCCAGCGCACCGGCCTCCAGTGCGCCGTGGCACGCGCCGCAGGCGCCGGCCTCGGACTGCATCTCCACCAGACGAACCGGCTGGCCGAAGATGTTCTTCTTGCCGTTGGCCGACCACGCGTCGGCGTGCTCCGCCATAGGGCTGGAGGGTGTGATGGGGTAGATGGCTGCGACCTCGGAGAACGCATAGGCGACGTATGCCGCCGCCTCGTTGCCGTCGCAGATCTTCATGATCTTGCTCATATGATTCTTTCCTCCTCTTTTCTATCAGCTCCTCCCTGCTTTGCCACAGGAAAGAGCCTAGATATGCCGTGTAAAAGTATAGCATTTCGATTGCCGCAGGTCAATGAACAAAAGAGATTCTGTGACATACGTCACAGAATCTCTTTTCGCTTTGTATAAAAAACCAATAGCGGCGGCCCGCATCAGATCACCACGGGACGCTCGCCCAGCGCCAGCTTTCCACCGCTGACGGTGACTTGCCCGCCCAAACGGTTCTCGTACACACCGTCCGGCAGGTTTACAGATACCTCATCGCCCTGGCCCCGCAGGTCAAACACGCCCAGTGCGCGGCCCTCCGGTCCCTCGTAGTGGCCCAGCGCCACACTGTCGCTGGCGGTTACCCACCAGAAGCCGCCGCCCAGCGGCAGCGTCTGCTTCATGGCCTTGCAGGCGGTGAGGTACCGCTGCACGTCCAGCCGCATGTCGCCGTAGTTGTCGTCGGCGTCGAAAAGACCCACCCGCTTTTTGGGCGCGTACTCCATGCCGCTGTACAGCATGGCGGCACCCCGCTGGAAGTACAGGAATCCCAGCCAGTGGTACAGCTGGCGGTCACTGGTGAACCAGGAGGCCGCACGGCAGGTGTCGTGGTTCTCCAGGCAGCGGGCCTTGATGTAGCCAGTGGGATACGTCAGCTCCTGATAGTTCAGGATGTCCGTGTAGGTCCGCAGGGACAGATCTCCCTTCAGGAAGCCCTCGTAAAAAGGCCAGATGTCGTAGTCGTATGTCATGTCGAAGGCGCGGTACAGCTCGGTGTCCGTGGCGCAGGCCGCGCCCGTGCGGCGCATGCCCAGCACGTAGGCACCGTGGACGCTTTCGGCCAACCAGATGCAGCCAGGGCGCACCGTCTCCACCTGGCGGCGTGCCTCACACCAGAAGTCCAGCGGGACGCTGCTGGCCACGTCGCAGCGGAAGCCATCCACGATGGCGGCCCACTGCTTCAACGTGTCGATCTGGTAGTTCCACAGGTCGCGGTTGCTGTAATCCAGGTCCACCACATCCCACCAGTCCGCCACCTTTCGGGTAGGGCGCCCCTCTGCGTCGCGGAGGAAGTACTCCGGATGGGTGTGGGCCAGCACGGAGTCCGGTGAGGTGTGGTTATACACCACGTCGATGATGCACTTCATGCCGCGAGCATGGATGGCATCCACCAGATGGATGAAGTCCTCCCGCGTGCCGTACTCGGGATTGATGCCGCGGTAGTCCTGAATGGCGTAGGGGCTGCCCAGAGTGCCCTTACGGCCCTCTGAACCAATGGGATGGATGGGCATGAGCCAGATGATGTCTGCACCCAGCCCCTTCAGGCGGTCCAGGTCGCCCTCCAACGCGCGGAAGGTGCCTTCTTTGGTGTGGTTGCGCACAAAGACGCTGTAAATCACCTGATGCAGCAGATTCTGATCAGTATGCTCTGCCATGACGTGTACCTCCTTATTTCAGAAACTCCAGAAATTCATCTTCCGTGAGGACGGGGATGCCCAACTGCTGCGCCTTTTGCAGCTTGCTGCCGGCGTTCTCTCCCGCCACCACGTAGGTGGTCTTTTTGGAAACGGAGCCGGACACCTTGCCGCCCCGTTTTTCGATCATCTCCCCCGCTTCATCGCGGGTAAACTTCTCCAGTGCGCCGGTAAGGACAAAAGTCATTCCAGCAAAACGTCTGTCAACCATTACATCTTTACAGGTCATATTGAGTCCTGCGGCCTTCAGACGTGCCAGCAGGTCCTGGGACTGTGGGCTGTCCATCCACTGGCGGATGTATTTCGCCGTGATGGGCCCCACGTCATCAATGGCGGTCAGCTCCTCCTCCGTGGCGGTGGCCAGCGCGTCCATGCTGCCGAACCGTGCAGCCAGCACCTTGGCGGCCTTCTCACCTACCTGCCGGATGCCGAGGGCAAAGATGAGGCGCCACAGGTCGTCCTCACGGCTTCTGGCGATGGCCTCCACCGCGTTCCGGGCGGACTTCTGACCCATACGGTCCAGCTCCGCGATCTGCTCCGGCCGCAGGCTGTACAGGTCGGCGGCAGTCCTGACAAGGCCGCTGTCCACCAGCTGCTGTATCACGGCGGGACCCAGACCGTCGATGTCCATGGCGTTTCGGCTGGCGAAATGGGTCAGATTCCGCAGCAGCTGGGCAGGGCACTCCGCGCCGGTGCAGCGCAGAGCCGCGCCATCCTCGTCCCGCACCACCTCCGCGCCGCAGACGGGGCAGCGGTCCGGCAGCGTGTAGGGCTGTGCGCCGTCCGGACGCTTGTCCGGCACCACGGCCACGATCTCGGGGATGATCTCCCCCGCCTTGCGCACCAGCACCGTGTCGCCGATGCGGATGTCCTTCTGGGCGATATAGTCCTGATTATGCAGGGTGGCGTAGGTCACAGTGGTGCCCGCCAGACGCACCGGCTCCAGCTCCGCCTTGGGAGTCAGCACGCCAGTGCGTCCTACCTGCACCACGATATCGCGGAGCACCGTCTCCTTGGTCTCTGGCGGGTACTTGTAGGCGATGGCCCAGCGGGGACACTTGGCAGTACTGCCAAGCACCTCCCGCTCCGCCAGGTTGTCCAGCTTAATGACCGCGCCGTCGATGTCGAAGGGGAAACGCTCCCGACAGTCGCCCAGCGCGGCGATCTCCGCCAGAATATCGGCGGTTTTGGATAGCTGCCGGTGCGGAATGACCTTGAAATGCTGGGACGCCAGATAGTCGATGGTCTCGGTGTGGGTGGTGAACTCCCGTCCCTCCGCCAGCTGGAGATTGAATACGGCGATGTCCAGACGGCGCTGGGCCGCGATCTTGGGGTCCAGCTGGCGCAGGGAGCCGGCGGCAGCGTTGCGGGGGTTGGCCATCAGGGGCTTACCCTCCAGCTCGCGGCGGGCGTTGATCTCATCGAACACGCTGCGAGCCATGTAGACCTCGCCGCGGACGATGAGACGGGGCAGCTTCTCCGGCAGCGTCATAGGAATGGAGCGGATGGTGCGCAGATTCTCCGTCACGTCCTCCCCCACCCGTCCATCGCCGCGTGTGGCGCCGCGGACGAACACGCCGTCTCTGTACTCCAGGGCCACGGACAGGCCGTCCACCTTTGGTTCCACGCTCCACACCGGCGCGTCCAGGGGTATCTTTTCCAGAAACTGGCACACCTCATCGTCGTTGAACACGTCCTGCAAACTCTCCAGCGGCACGGGATGCGTCACCTGCTGGAACTCGGACAGCGTGCGGCCACCGATGCGCTGCGTGGGCGAATCCGGCGTGATTTCCTCCGGATGTGCCGCCTCCAGATCCTCCAGACGGCGCAGCATGTGGTCGTACTCGTAGTCGGAGATGGTGGGCTCATCCAATACGTAATAGCGGTAGCCGTGGGCATTCAGGGTGTCCCGCAGCTCCTTCATTTCCTGTCGGTAGTCCATAGTGTGACCTCTTATCCGTTGTTGATGATGTACTCGTCGGCGTAGTTCTCGATCTCGTCCGGCGTGGTACTGAAATAGGTGTAGGTGTCGGGTACGCCGCCCACGATCACCGTCTCCGCCACGGAGATCTCGTTGGACACCTTGGTATAGGTGGTCAGCCCGGGCAGCAGGATGCTGACGTGGACATCCACATCCAGCAGGATGCGGTGGCGGGTCTGGTTGATGCCGGCGGAGGAAAACTGGTTATCGAAGCGGGCGGTGGCAGTGCCCACGGACTGCATGCGCACGTGCAGACACGGCCCGCGGCCTGCCAGCAGCGGCGAGCCGGTCAGCGTGCCGATGGGGATGGACAAATCCGTGGTGGACACATCCGCCATGCGCTGGAGGATATCGTCGGAGATAGATGCCTGCAGGCGGTTGAACTCCGCCATGTTGCTTTTCAGCGCCGTCACATGGCCGTTGGCATCCTTATCGAAGGACACCAGCCGCCCGTAGTCGATGCGCCCACTGTCCACCGCGTCGTTGATGGCGGCCACCACGATGCGGTTCACCATGTTAGAGGTGCGAGCGGTGGCCAGATCCACCACGATGGGCCTCATATGCAGCACGGCGGCAGCAGTCAGCGCTCCCAACGCCGCCAGAAGAAAGGTACACCAGACCAGCACCTTCTGTCGTCCGGTCAGGCGCAGATAACGAAGCCGTTCCACGGCATCCACCCCCCTTGCAGGGAGTTTATGATGCCAAGGCTTTTCCTCATTCCTCCGGCCAGCTGCGGACGATCTCCTTGAACACCCTGCCCCGCTCGGCAAAGTTCTTGAACTGGTCGAAGGCAGCACAGGCCGGGGACAACGTCACCACATCGCCTGCGGCGGCATGGTCGCGGGCGGCCTCTACCGCAGCCTGAAAAGGCGTGACCTCCAGGATCTCCGGACAGCCCGGGCGGTAGTCCGGCGCGGCCTCCACTGCGGCGCGGATCTTCCCCGCCGTGGCCCCGCAGAGTACCAGCAGCTTCACGTGGGCCGTCACCTCGGGGCCCAGTACGTCGAAAGGAATGTGCTTGTCATAGCCGCCGGCGATGAGGATGACCTTCTCCGGGAAGGAGCGCAGCCCCGCAATGGTGCGGGAGGGGCTGGAGGCGATGGAATCGTTGTAGTACCGGACACCACGGTAGGTACGCACCAGCTCGATGCGGTGCTCCACGCCGCCGAAGCTGCGGGCGAAGTCACGGATAATATCGTCCGGCACCAGACCGTCCACAGCGGCGATGGCCGCCATGTAGTTCTCCACGTTGTGGACACCGGGGATCTTGATGTCGGAGGTCTTCATGACGACCCGCTCCCCCGCCGCACTGCGGCAGACGATGTCCTCGCCCCGCAGGAACACGCCGTCGTTCAGATCTGTCTGACGGCTGAAGCGGCGGCTGCGGCCTACGGTGCGCCCCGCCTGCTCCGCCGTGATGGCGTTGTCGGCGTTGAACACGGCAATGTCGCCGGCGGTCTGGTGGCGGAAAATGTTCTCCTTGGCCGCTACGTACTCTGCCATGTCCTTGTGCATGTCCAGGTGATTGGGGGCCAGATTGGTCACCACCGCGATATGGGGACTGCGGTCCATGGTCATCAGCTGGAAACTGGACAGCTCCAGCACCGCATAGTCCTGGGGCCGCATACGGTCGGCATCGCACAGCAGCGGGTGTCCGATATTGCCGCCTACCCACACTGTGTTCCCTGCCGCCTTCAGCAGCTCGGCGATGATGGTGGTGGTCGTCGTCTTACCGTCGGAGCCGGTGACGGCGATGATGGGACACGGGCAGACACGGAAGAACTCCTCCATCTCGCTGGTCAGCATGCTGCCATTGGCCACCGCCGCCGCAAGCTGGGGCACATCAGGCCGCAGGCCCGGGGTGCGGAAGATCACGTCCTCGTGAAGACCCTCCAGATAATCCGGTCCCAGCCGCAGCGTGCATCCCGCCTGCTTCAGCTCGTCAGCCAGCGTGCCCAGCTGCTCCCTCGTCCGCTTGTCACAGGCGGTGACGCGAATGCCGCTGCGCAGCAGCAGCTGCACCAGCGGCGTGTTGCTGACGCCGATGCCCAGCACTGCCACCGTTTTCTGCCGCAGGCTCTCCATATACTCATGCAAGGTCATGTTATATCCCTCCGTCTAACAGTTGCTCAATACAGACATTATACCGCTTTGGGTACAATTGTACAACCAAAAAACGCACCCTGTCGGGTGCGTTTTTTCAGGCATTTTTTCAGATAGTCACCTCAAAGGGCTCGCTCAGCGTTACCGGTCCGCCGATAGACGCCGCGATGACCGCGCCGTCCTGCCGCGTCACGGAGGCGTTGACTGTTCCGGCCGGCTGCCGCAGGGAGACGGAGAATATGCCTTCCCTGCCCTGGCTCATGGCCACTGCGCAGGCCAGCGTACCGCTGCCGCAGCTGCCCTCGAACACCAGTGTTCCCGCCTCCGGTACCTTCACCAGCGGCGTCATACGGTCCCCCTTCACGAAGCACACACCGTAGGCATCCAGCGCAGGGTCCGCCGCAAAGAGCGGCTCGGCCTGGGCGAAAAACTCACGGCTGGGCGGGACATCCTGCACCACCAGATGGGCGATGCCTCCCAGATGCACCAGCGTACCGGTGGCAGGAGCGTCCACCGGCCTGACAAATTTCGGCAGCGGCATCTCTGCCTCCGCCGTACCGGCGTCCATGTCCACCGTCACGGTGATGGGGTGATCGCAGCCGCTGACGGACAGCTGCATGCTCCGGCAGCCGGCGAGCCCCTGCTGCTTCGCCAGCAGGAATCCGTAGGCACGGGAGGCGTTGCCGCAGAACTCCCCCGCCTCCATCTCCATATGGCCGTTGGGGAAGATGAAGCCTACCTGCTCCGCCTGCAGCTCCCGGATGGCCATGAGCTGTGTGGCCACGGCGGCGCACTCCGCCTTGCCTACGGGCGTCAGGACGAATAGAGTGATGTTTCCGGCGGGATCTGCCCGCACCACGCGCAGTTTTCTCATCTCTGATACCGCCCCAGGAACTGACGGGTCCGTTCCTCACGGGTGTTGACCATGACCTCCTCCGGCGTGCCCTCCTCCACAATGACGCCGCCGGCCATGAAGATAACGCGGTCTGCCACGTCCTTGGCAAAGGACATCTCGTGGGTCACGATGACCATGGTCATATGCTCCTCCGCCAGGTCACGGATGACCTTCAGGATCTCTCCGGTCAGCTCGGGGTCCAGCGCCGAGGTGGGTTCATCGAAAAATAGGATCTCGGGATCCATGGCCAGGGCGCGGGCGATGGCTACCCGCTGCTGCTGTCCGCCGGAGAGCTCGCAGGGGTAGGCGCCCTCCTTGTCGGAAAGCCCCATCTTCTCCAGCAGCTGCCGCGCCCGCTGCTGCGCCGTCTCCTTGTCGCGGCCCAGCACGCGGATCTGGGGGTCCGTCAGATTTTTCAGCACGGAATAGTGAGGAAAGAGGTTGAAGCTCTGGAACACCAGCCCGAACTTTTCCCGCACCCTTTTCAGTGTCTCCTTGCCGGCGTAGACCGCCCTGCCGTTTTCGCTGCGGGCAGCCTGTATGTCGCCGTAGAACAGCTCGCCGTCATCCATGTCGGTAAGCATCGCAGCGCAGCGCAGCAGCGTGGATTTGCCGCTGCCGGAGGGGCCGATGATGGCCACCACCTCGCCTTTTTCTACGGAGAGACTGATGTCCTTGAGAACGTGCAGCGTGTCATCGTTGAAGCTCTTCTGCACGTGGTTCATCTGTAACAGTTTCATGCGACCGCCTCCCTTATTTGTAGTAGTCCATACGCTTTTCCACCTTGCCCATGACCAGATCCACAACGGCGTTGAACGCGAAGTAGAACACGCCTGCCACCAGGAACGGCGTAAAGCTGGTCTCGGAGTTGGCGATCTGCTTGCCGATGGTGAACATCTCCTGATAGGAGACAGTGAACGCCATGGAGGTGTCCTTCACCAGCGTCACCACTTCGTTGGTGATGCTGGGCATGATGCGCTTGAACACCTGCGGCAGGATGACATGGATAAAGGTCTGGGCCTTGGTATAACCCAGCACCTCTGCCGCTTCATACTGTCCTACCGGCATAGATTCGATGCCGCCGCGATAGATCTCCGCGAAATAGGCGGCGTAGTTGATGGCAAAGGCGATGACCACGGGGATCAGCTTGTTGCGGGCCACCGGCAAGTCACAGAGGTAGTAGGGGCCGTAGGTCACAGCCAGCAGCTGCAGCATCAGCGGCGTGCCGCGGAGAATGGAGATGAAGAAACGGGTGATGCCGGAGACGATCCTGTTTTTGCTCATGCGCAGCAGCGCAACGATCATGCCCAGCGGCAGGGAGAACAGCAGCGTCAGAAAGAAGATGGCGCAGGTCTTGGAAAGTCCCTCCCCCATCTTGACGATCATGGTCAGTAAGGTCATATGTTATCCTCAATTCATGCACATACGCTCCCGAGGGAGGAATTTCCCTCGGGAGCCGGTATGCTGTTTTCTTTTGTGCGCCGATGCCTCAGGCTCAGCCCAGCAGGGTCAGGTTGTTGGCGATGTCGGGATACTTGGCAGCGATCTCGGCGTAGGTGCCGTTGGCCACCAGCTGAGCCACGGCGTCCTCCACGGTGGCGCACAGCTCCTCGTCACCGGCACGGAAGGCGATACCGTACTGCTCGGCGCCCAGACCCTCGTCCAGAACGGTGAAGCCCTTGTTGGACTCGGCATAGGAGACAGCCACGGGCTTGTCCACGATGACAGCGTCCACGGCGCCGCCGCCCAGCTCAGTGAAGCACTTCAGGAAGCTGTCGCAGGTAGTCAGGTCAGCGAAGGTCGCCGCCAGGTCGGCCAGATCACCGCCATCGGCCAGCAACGCCTCGCCGGAGGTGCCCAGCTGCACGGCCACGACCTTACCGGCCAGGTCAGCGGAAGACTTGATGTCGCTGCCCTCCTTGACCATGATGACCTGGGTGTTGTCATAGTAAGGCGTGGAGATCACGTAGCCGGCCTCCTTCATGGAGTCCAGGATGGTCATGCCGGACCATACGCAGTCACACTCCTTGGCATCCAGCTGCACCAGCTTCTGGTCCCAGTTCACACCGAAGACCTGCAGATCCCAGCCCAGCAGATCGCAGACAGCCTTGCAGACCTCCACGTCGAAGCCGGTGTACTGGCCGTCCTCGCCCAGATAGCTGAAGGGGGGATACTCCGCGTCGACGCCCATCACGAAGGTCCGCGTGGCAGTGGCATCGCCGTCGGTATTGGTATTGTTGTCGTTTGCGGAATTGTCATTCTCTGCGGGCTTACCGCAGGCCACAAGGGACAGGGCCATGACCATGGCCAGCATCAGTGCAATCAGCTTTTTCATCGTTTTTTCTCCTTTACTGACCGGAATACCGGTTTTCTCGCCGGCAGACCGGCTTGGTTGTTTACTACGCTATCACTCTACCACTTTATCGAACTAATGTAAATAGTTTTGTATTCTAAAATACACCGCATATTTCCGTCGAAATTGTGCGAAGCGCACAAAGAAGGCCGCAGCGTGAGCCGCTGCGGCCTTGGAATGGTCCTGCGAGCAGACCTATAAGCCGGGTTCTGTTTCGACAGTCATCTATCTGGGCGTACCGTTGCCGGCACGCTCAAGCCACCCCGGGAGCGGCCGGGCCAGCCTATATGCTCCCATACCGGTGTTGCTCCGAATAGAGTTTACAGCGACGGTCACTTTTACGCGCCGTCGGGTGAGCTCTTACCTCGCCTTTCCACCCTTACCTCGTCGGTGCCAGCTCCATAGCTTTCGTCCGGCCGCAAACGGCAGGCCAAAATCACTTCGCTGTACCTTATCTCCCCACAAAAACTGACGTTTTCGCGGAGGTCCCCATTCGGGGATGTGACGCGGCGGTATATCTCTGTTGCACTTTTCCTGAAGTCGCCTTCGGCGGGCGTTACCCGTTATTCTTGCCCTGTGGAGCCCGGACTTTCCTCATGAACAGGCTTTCGCCTTGTCCCCGCGACTGTCCAGTCTGCTCGCACCCGTTATTCTACCCCACGGACATAGGGAAAGTCAATGCACAATTCACCGGACGCGGGGGATCAGCAGCATTTTGTCCGGTGTCTCCCCCTCCTCCAGATGGTTCACCGTCCGCAGCAGTTCCTCATCGGTTCGGTACTGTTTGGCCACATCCCACAGCGTCTCCTCCGGCAGCAGTCGCCGCAGCACCAGGGAGGGTATCTTCTCCTGCTCCTCCCCGTCCAGCAGCTCCACGGCGGCGACGGTGCGCATCTGGTCCGCCTGCATGTCGCCGATGAGGAATTCCGCCACCTGCCGCACATCGCAGCCGCTGCCTGTGAACCGGACGTCCGGTGGCCCCGCCAGTGTGCAGGATACAGACTGCACCGGTCCCTGCACCGGCACCACGATCTCCTCCGTCCGCTCTGTGACGGCGGGGGCATCCGCCTCATCCAGATACAGCAGTCGGGTATGTATCGTGGTGCGCAGAGCCGTCTGACCTCCCTCCTCTGTCACGGCAGCAGGTGTGCAGTCCGTGTCGGTGATAAAGAAGAACGGGCGGCTGCCGCCGAAGTCCAGATGCTGAATGCTCTCCTCCCGCAGGGAGCGGCAGGGCCTCCCCACCGGTACGGCCACCGTCTCCTGATGCAGCTGCACCGGCCGGCGAATGCTGTACAGGTCCTCCACGCAGCTGCACCGCACCGTTCGGTAGGCCCGCAGCAGCAGCCGCAGTTCCGCCGAGATGGAGAACCCGCCGCCGCTGTCGGAGCGCAGGACCCGCACCTCCCCTCCGGTGAGGCACAGGATGCCGGAAAGCTCCCCCTCCTCCGGCAGATCCGCGCCATCCAGGATCTGGGATACCGGCAGCTCCGTTTCATAGGTATGCAGCTGCTGATCCTGCCCGCGGTACAGCGCCGACAGGGCCAGCTCTCCCTTCAGCACCAGCTTGCTGCCCACCAGACGGCAGCTGGTGAGCCGCGGGCAGAGCCGGTACAGCAGCAGGTCCTCCGGCGCGGGGGACACCTCCGGCGTCTCCTGCGCCACGGAGAAGCTGCGTTCCGCCGCCGTATCCAGCAGGCTGATGTCGTGATCCCTGCGCCGGACGCGGAGAGCAGGGTCTTCCTCCGTGCCGCTGCAAAACCGGCACTGGGCGCGGGTGTAGCCGGTCAGCGTCACCTCCGGCAGCACGCGGACATACAGCTTCCGCGCCGTCACGGCCTGCGCCTCTGCCAACAACAACCGTCCTGTGGCCCAGAGCAGCTGCGACGACGCCAGCGTCTCGTCCTCCGCCGTACAGGAGAATGGCACCGGCAGCGTCAGGCTGCGCAGGCCGGCGCTCTCCTCCGAGGTATACAACACCGTGACCCGCACGGTGCCGGTGGCGGTGACGCGGCCCTCCAATGCGGTCCGCTCCCGTATCTGCAGCTGCCCGCAGACGCTGACGATCCGCGTCATGTCGGGGCAGTATTCCGCAATGGCCGTCTCCATGGTCTCCTCGTGAGACATCACCAGACGGCCGGTCTGCTCGCAGCAGGTCAGTTCCGTAAAATGTAAGCCTAACTCCATGGTCTCGCCCTCTCATTTCTCCGTTGTACCTCTACCATATGAGCGGGCGGGCACTGTTATTCCCTGATCCCGAAAATGCTGCACAGCAGGCCCCGCAGGAACCGCGGAGACTTCCATACCACGATCTTCATACGCTACCTCCTATTCCGCAAACAGGCGATCCCGCAGGCGATGAGCAGAAACGCCACCAGAAACATCAGACACCCCACAGGAAAGACGGCCGCGATCAGGATGCCCAGTCCCAATGCCAGCGCGCAAATGCCGATGATCCAGCCGCCGCAGTTCCAGCCTCTCATACAAGACCCCCCTCTGGTCCAGTATATGGGCGGAAAAAAAGCGGAGTGCATCGCACTCCGCTTTTTTCATTTTTTCTCCCAGGCCTTCAGGTCCTTCAGCTCCTGATAGAGCCGGACGTAGCTGCGGTGGCGGCTGGGGTGGATGTCCCCGTCCTTCACCGCCTGCAGCACGCGGCAGCCCTTCTCCTTGATGTGGCTGCATCCCACAAAGCGGCACTGGTCTGCGTAGGGCGCGAACTCGGGGAATGTCTCCGGCAGATGCTCCTTCAGTTCCAGATCCATCTCCTGGGTGTCAAAGGAGGAAAAGCCCGGCGTGTCGATGACCCATGTATCGCCGCCCAGGGAGAACATCTCCACATGGCGAGTGGTATGGCGTCCGCGGCCCAGCGCCTTGCTGACCTCCCCCACCGGCAGCGTCAGCTGCGGCGACAGGGCATTGAGGATACTGGACTTGCCCACGCCGGAATTCCCTGTAAAGGCATTTAGCTTGCCAGCGATTGCCGCGCACAGCTCCGGAATACCCTCTCCTGTGGCAGCGCTGACCCGCAGCACTTGAATGGCCGAATGGCGGTAGATGTCGTACAGCTCGTCCGCAGGATCCAGGTCGCACTTGTTCAGGCACAGCAGCACCTGACAGCTTTTTAGGGCGGCGATGGCAGCGATGCGGTCGATGAGGTACGGTTCCGTCACCGGAATGGCAGCGGAGGCGATGATGACCAACTGGTCGATATTGGCGGCAGCCGGGCGGAGGAACACGTTCTTTCGCGGCTCCACCGCCTCCACGAAGCCCTCGCCGCCGCCCAGCTCCCGTGCCTCCACCCAGTCGCCTACCAGCGGGCTGAGTCCTTCGCGCCGGAACTTGCCGCGGGCGCGGCACCGGAGCACCTCGCCTCCGGTGTTCACGTAATAGAAGCCACTGAGGGCCTTTTCAATGCGCCCCCGACTCAAAAGACGATCTCCTGCGTGGGTGAAGATACCGCAGAGTTGTCGTTGATGCAGGTGAAGTAAGCCCGCACCAGTGATGTCTGCCCCACCTGACCAGTGAAAGTGTAGGTCACAGTCTGGAGGTTGGCGCTGATGTACTGGCTGTCCACGATGGCGCCGTCCTGCTCAAACTCCACCTTGATCATGCCGCCCATGTCCTCCGGCAGGGCGAACTCCGCCACCTTGGTGCGGGTCACGATGTCCTCCTCGCCGCTGCCGCTGATGGTAAAGACGATCTGGGTGCCGCCATCTACCACCTCGTTTGGGTCGATGTTCTGCTCAGTGACACGACCCGTCTCCACCAGACTGTACGGGTCGAACTCCGGCTGGCCCACGGTGAGGCCCATGTCCTGAGCATTCTTGATGGCGATGGCAATGTCCTGCCCGATGAACGAGGGCACCGTCACCGTCTTGGGGCCGGTGCTGACGTACACTGTCACCTGCTGACCCTCGGTCAGGTCCTCCTCGGCGGCGGGCTCCGTGGAGATGACCATATCCTTATGGACCGTGTCGGAATTCTGGCTCTGGAAGTCGAATTTCAGGTTCAGATTCAGCTCCTGCAATTGGATGCGTGCCTGCCGGTACTCCTGGCCGGTGACATCCGGCATGGGTACCTTCTCCTCCTCCGCCGCCACGTAGACCTCGATGACGAAGTTGCTCTTGCGGCTGCGTCCGGCATCCGGCGATTGCCGGATGATCTGCCCCGGCTCATAGGTGTCGGAGCGCTGGGTGCCCTTCACCACGATTTCAAAAATATCCTTGACGCCGTCCATCAGCTGGGCCTCCTCCACGGTCTTGCCCAGCACATTGGGAACATCGTAGCTCTTGTTGTTGCCGGCGGGGCCAAAGTCGCCCAAAATCAGCTTGAACAGCAGGAACACCAGCACCAGAGCCGCTGCGAAGATACCGCCCATGATGGCGATGGACTTCTTGTCGCGGGGCCGGATGTTGTCCTCCGGCTGGTCGCGCCGCATCTGGTCGGCCCGCTTTTTCACGGCGGTGGCCACCTGCGCGGTGGGAATGGACATGGTGGGCTCGTTGTCCGGCTGCACCGATGCCAGTTCCTTGCGGATGTAGTCCATATCCACGGCGGGGTCCTTGCGGAACTTCTCCAGATCCTCCAGCATGGCGTCCGCCGTGGGATAGCGCTTGTCGGGATCGCTGTTCATGGCCTTCATGCAGATCAGCTCCAGCGGCTCAGGGATGCTATGGTCGATATCCCGCGGCGCCAGCGGCACGGAGCTCAGGTGCTGGATGGCCACGGACACAGCGGAGTCGCCCTCAAAGGGCAGCCGTCCCGTCAGCATCTCATACAGCACCACGCCGGCGGAGTAGATGTCGGAACGTGCATCGATGCGGTCGCCCCGCGCCTGCTCCGGCGAGATGTAATGGACGGAGCCCAGCGCCTCCTGGGTCAGGGTCTGGCTGGCGTTTGCCAGGCATGCGATGCCGAAATCGGCCACCTTCACGCTGCCGTCCCGCAGAACCATGATGTTCTGGGGCTTGATGTCGCGGTGGATGATGCCGCGGCTGTGGGCGTGGCTCAGGCCCCGCATGATCTGGCTGATGAAGTGCAGCGACTCCCGCCAGTCCATGCGGCCCCGCCGCTCCATATACTGCTTCAGGGTAATGCCGTCGATGAGCTCCATGACGATGTACTCCGTCTCACCGCTGGTGGACACATCATACACCGACACAATGTTGGCGTGGGACAGCTGAGCCACGGCCCGTGACTCGTCCCGAAAACGCCGGCGGAAGTCGGCGTTTTCCGCCAGATCGCTCTTGAGTATCTTCACCGCCACCAGTCGGTTCAGCCGATGACATCTGGCCTTATACACATTTGCCATGCCGCCGGACCCGATCAGCTCCAGAATTTCATAGCGATCATCCAGCATACGTCCTATGTATTGATCCATGTTGTCATCTCCTTTACGTGTTCATCAGCAGCACCACCGTGACGTTGTCCGGTGCGCCGCGGCGCAGTGATATTTGCATCAGATGGTCCAGACAGCTCTCGATGTCGCCATCGTGGAGCACCTCAAACAGCATCTCCTGATCCGAGACGGTGTTCACCAGCCCATCGGTGCACAGCAGGATGAAATCCCCTGGATGCCACGCCACGGCGAACGTATCGGCCTGGGCCTGGGTATCGGGACCCAGCGCACGGGTGATGAGATTGCGGTTGGGGTGGCGGCGGGCCTCCTGGGGAGTGATGTCGCCCTTCTCCACCATGCTCTCCACCACAGAGTGGTCACGGGAGATCTGGCGGATGCCCTCTCCGTTGATGTGGTAGGCCCGGCTGTCGCCGATGTTGCCCACCATCACCAGATCCTCTTTGGCCAAGGCGCACACCAGTGTGGTGCCCATGTGCTGATAGTCGGCGTTCTGCGCCGCCGCGCGGCGTATGGCGTCGTTGGCCAGGGAGATGGCGTACAGCGTGGCCTGCCGCAGCTGCTCCTCTCCGGCGTTCTCCTGCAGCACAGCCCGCAGTTCCTTTTCAAACTGCTCCACCGCGATGCCGCTTGCAACGCGGCCGCCGTTGGTGCCGCCCATGCCGTCGCAGACCACGGCGGCGCTGTAACCGCCCACCGTAAAGGCGGCGTAGGCGTCCTGATTCTCGCTGCGGACCAGACCGGTATTCGTGATGCCCCACATTTTCATGTCAGGCGCCCCCTTTCCTTTTCCTCCATGGCCTTTCGCCGCAGCTGGCCGCAGGAGGCATCGATGTCTCCACCCAGACTGCGCCGCACCGTGGCGGTGATGCCGTGGGACTCCAGCCGCTTCTGGAAGGCGGCCACGCGGCGGCTGGGCTTGTACGGGCTCTCCACCACGTCGTTCAGCGGGATGAGATTCACATGGCCAGGCATGCCCCGCAGCTTTTTGGCGATGAGGTCCGCCTGCCAGTCGTTGTCGTTGACGCCGTCGATCATGGCGTACTCAAAGCTGATGCGCCGCCCCGTTTTCTCAAAATAGCGGTGGCAGGCATCAAACAGCAGTTCCACGTCATAGGCGCGGTTCACCGGCATGATGCGGCTGCGCGTCTCGCTGTCCGGCGCGTGCAGCGAGACAGACAGCGTCAGCTGCAGCTGCTGCTCCGCCAGGGCATCGATACCGGGCACCACGCCGCAGGTGGACAGGCTGATATGCCGCATACCGATGTTCATGCCATCGGGATGATTCACCAGCTCCAGAAACCGCAGCACATTGGCCATGTTGTCCAGCGGCTCGCCGATGCCCATCAGCACAATGTTGGACACCGTCCGGCCGGAATCCAGTTGGGTGAACATCACCTGATCCAGCATTTCCGACGGCCGCAGATCCCGCACCTTTCCGGCGATGGTGCTGGCACAGAAGGCGCAGCCCATGCGGCAGCCCACTTGGGACGAGATGCACACCGTGTTGCCATGGTGGTACTGCATCAGCACCGTCTCAATGCAGTTGCCGTCCGACAGCTCCCACAGGTACTTGATGGTGCCGTCCAGCCGAGACTCCTGTTTGCGGGCCACCACAGGCGCGGTGATAAAACACCGCCCCTTCAGCTTTTCCCGCAGGGACTTGGAGAGGTTGGTCATCTCGTCGAAGGAGGCGGCGCCCCGATGCAGCCACGTAAAGACCTGCTTGGCGCGGAACGCCGGCTCTCCCAGCTCTTTCAGAAATTGGGAGAGCTCCTGCTGGGTCATGGATTTGATATCGGTCATAAAAGCTCCTCGCTTATTTTCTGCGCATCCGGCAGATATAGAAGCCGTCCGTGCCGTACCGCTGCGGCCACAGCGTCAGCTGTCCACAGCAGCCGCCGATGGGCCGCGGCAGGGTAAACGGTTCCAGTGCAAATTCAGGGTGCGTGTCCAGAAACGCCGTGGTGACGCCCTCATTTTCCTCCGGCAGCACCGTGCAGGTGGAGTAGAGCAGCACGCCGCCCGGCCGCACGTAGGTGGCTGCGTTGTCCAAAATGGCGGCCTGAATGGCCGGCAGCTCCGCCAGCTCCTTGGGGTCCTTGTAGCGGATATCCGGCTTCTTGCGGATGATGCCCAGTCCCGAGCAGGGCACATCAGCCACCACCAGGTCTGCGGCGTTTTCCCACGCCGCGTGATGCTCCCGCCCATCGGCCAGCGCCGTCCGGATGGATCGGATGCCCAATCGCGCCGCGCCCTTTTCGATGAGCGCCAGCTTGTGGGGATGGATGTCACAGGACAGGATATCGCCCCTGTCCCCCATGTCGATGGCCAGTGCAAAGGACTTGCCTCCGGGCGCGGCGCACATGTCCAGCGCACGAGTCTCCGGCTGCGGCGCTGCCGCTGTGGCCACCAATCGGGCCGCGGCGTCCTGCACCGTGAAGTGCCCCTCCGTAAAGGCGGGCAGGCGCTCCAGATCGCCGGTGGCCGACACTTCGAAGCAGCCCTCCAGCCATGGGTGGGCGTTCACCGTCACGCCGGCGGTGCGCAGCTCCTTCTCCAGCTCCTCCGCCGTACATTTCAGCGTATTGGTCTGGATGGTGGTGGGGACGATCTCGTTGTTCATCCGCAGGTAGTCCTCCGTCTCCTCCGCCCCGATCACGTCGATCAGGCGGCGCACCAGCCACTTGGGATGGCTGTACCGCACGGACAGATAGTCCGCTGTGGTGCCCTGGGGCAGCGCGGGCATGTCCATCCAGTTGGTCACAAACTTCCGCAGCACCGCGTTGACCATGCCTGCGGCCTTGGGACGGCCCCAGCGCTTGGTCATCTCCACCGCCTCGTTGACGGCGGCGCGGTGGGGGATCTTATCCATGAACAGGATCTGATACCCCCCGATGCGCAGGATATTCAAAATCACCGGCTCCAGCCGGTTAGGCTTCTGGCTGCACCAGCAGCCGATATAGTAGTCCAGCAGATCACGGTTTTGGATGACACCGTAGGCAAGACGCGTGCAGAGCGCCGCCTCCCGGCTGTCCAGCTTGTTTTTGGCAATGGTGCGTTTCAGACTGCCGTCCGACCAGGCGTTGGCGCGGCTGACCTGCATCAGCACCTCCAGCGCAGTATCACGGGCGCTGCTTCGCTGCATATCGCTCATACGTCCACCTGTACAGGATGCCCACGCAGATAGTCCGCTGCCGCCATGCGCTTGCCGCCCTCAGCCTGCAATTCCAGAATGCGCAGCAGCCGCCTGTCGCCGCAGGCAATGGCGAGGCCCTGCTTACCGGCCTCGGCGATCTTCCCCGCAGCCAGCGTCGTCTCGCTGCCGATGGCGGTGCGGTAGACCTTCACATTTTTGCCGTCCAACTCCATGGATGCGCAGGGCCAGGGGATCAGTCCCCGCACCTGATCGTGGAGCTGCCGGGCACTTCTGGTGAAGTCCATGGGCGACAGACTCCGATCCAGCATGGGGGCATAGGTGTAGGCATTGTGGTCCTGCGGCATACGGACGGCGGTACCGCTTTTCAGCTGCTCCACTGCCTGGGACAGCGCGTCCGCGCCCAGCTCCGCCAGGCGGGTCGTCAGGGTCTGCGCGTCCTCGTCAGGGTCGATAGCCGTCTCGCGGCAGAGGATGATGTCCCCCGCATCCAGCTCCTTGGCCATATACATGATGGTAACGCCCGTGACGCTCTCCCCGTTAAGAATGGCCCAGTTAATGGGTGCCGCGCCCCGATACTTCGGCAGGATGGACGAATGCACGTTGATAGAGCCATAGTGCGGCGTGTTCAGAATGTCCTCCGGCAGGATCTTGCCGTAGGCCGCCACTACGATGAGCTCCGGTGCCAGCTCCTGCACGATGCGCAGAGCTTCGCCGTCCCGCATTTTCACCGGTTGGTACACTGGCAGGCCGACTGTCAAGGCATATTCCTTTACAGGGGAAAACGCCATTTTGTGCCCTCGGTTCTTGGGCTTGTCCGGCTGGGTGAACACACCGCACACGTTGTGCCCGTCCTTCACCAGCCGCTTCAGGGACGCCACGGCGAAGTCGGGCGTGCCCATGAACAGTATCCTCATTCGTTCTCGTCTCCGTTCTCTGCCTCGGCGCGGCGGATGTACTCCTCCAGCTCCTCCTCGGTCAGCAGGTGGTCCGTATGCTCCACGAACAGATGGCCGTCCAGATGCTCGATCTCGTGGCAGAAACAGCGGGCGGTCAGACCCTCGTCCTCCACCTCAAACCAGTTGCCGTCGCGATCCTGAGCGCGGACGCGGACGATCTCCGGCCGCGTGACCTCGCCGTATTTCCCGGGAACACTGAGGCAGCCCTCCAGGCCGGTCTGCTCACCCTCAGTACGGATGATCTCCGGATTCACCAACTCGATGAGCTGATCCTCCTCGTCCAGCACCACGCACACGCGGCGCAGCACGCCTACCTGCGGGGCGGCCAGACCCACGCCGCCGGAGTCCTCCAGCGTGTCAGCCAGATCATCCAGCAGCACGTGCAGGCGGTCATTGAACTCCGTCACCGGACGGCACACCTTGGTCAGGCAGGGTTCGCCCTGTAAAGCAATTTTCCTTAACGCCATTGTTCCTACCTCGTTTTCTCAGATTTAATCCATCAAGTTGCAGTCGGTATAGATATGCAAGCGGCGGTTTTCGCCGCGCTGCGCGAACTCTCGCATGAATGATGCCAGCAGCTGCCGCAGCTGCCGTTCGTTCTGCCCCAGCACCATGGTGCGGTAGCGGTAGCTGCCGTTGATCTTCACCACCGGCGCCGGCGCGGGACCCAGAATCTGCAGGTCCATATCACGGTACGGCGGCTGCTGCGCCGCCTGACGCAGGCTGTGGGTCAGCAGGTCCAGTGCCCGCCGCACTTCGTCCTCCTCCTGCCCCGTCACCGTCACGGTGAACTGGTCGGCAAAAGGCGGGTCCCTCCGCAGCCGCCGCAGCTGGATCTCCGCATCGTAAAAGCGCTGGTAATCCTGCTGCGCCGCCGCCTGTATCACGTCGTTCTGCGGGGTGTAGGTCTGGATGACCGCCCGTCCCGCCTTGCTGCCGCGTCCCGCGCGGCCGATGACCTGGGTCAGCAGGTTAAAGGTGCGCTCCGCGGCGCGGTAGTGGTCCACGTACAGGGACGTATCGGCCCCCAGCACGCCTACCAGCGTCACATTTTCAAAATCCAGCCCCTTGGCCACCATCTGGGTACCCAGAAGGATGGGCACGCGCTTCTCCTCAAACTCCCGCAGGATGGTCTCGTGACCCACAGACACCGTGTCCGCGTCCATCCGCAGCAACGGCGTGTCGGGGAACAGGGTGTGCAGCTCCTCCTCCACCCGCTGGGTGCCCACGCCGATGTGCTTGAACCGACCGCCGCACTCGGGACACACCTCCGGCGCCTTCACCGAGTAGCCGCAGTAGTGGCACATCAGCCGTCCGTTGGCGCTGTGATACGTCAGATACACGCTGCACCGCGGGCACTTTGGCACGTAGGTACACTGGGGACACAGCAGCTGACGGCTGCTGCCCCGCCGGTTGAGGAACAGGATGCTCTGCTCCCCCGCCGACAGATTTTTCTGCAATTCATCGTACAGCGGACGGCTGATGATGCCGTTCCGCCCCTCCAGCAGCTCCTGGCGCAAATCCGCTAAGATCACCGCAGGCAGCGCCTGCCGATTGTAGCGCTGCCGCAGCAGCGCCTTCTGATAATCGCCCTTTTCCGCCCAGTAGGCCGTCTCCACCGTTGGGGTGGCAGAGCCCAGAAGGAGCCTTGCCCCCTCCTGTAAGCAACGGTACTTGGCGATGTCCCTGGCATGGTAGCAGGGTGCCGTCTCCGATTCGTAGGAGCTTTCCTGCTCCTCGTCCATGACGATGAGCCCGATATTGCCCAGCGGTGCAAACACCGCCGAACGAGTACCCAGCACGATGCGGGCCTCGCCGCGGCGGATACGCTTGAACTGGTCGTAGCGCTCCGTCATCCGCAGTCCGCTGTGCAGCAGCGCTACCTCATCGCCGAAATAGGCGGTGAACCGCGCCATCATCTGAGGCGTCAGCGCGATCTCCGGCACCAGGATCATCGCGGACCGCCCCTGCCGCAGCAGCTCCTGCGCCAGCCGGATATAGACCAGCGTTTTGCCGCTGCCGGTAACGCCCTGCAGCAGCGTGACACCGGCTCTTCCGGACTGCACCTGCCGCAGAACGTCCTCGTACACCTGCTGCTGCTCATCATTCAGTGTAATGTGGATTGCCTTTACAGTATACTGTTTTTCCGTAATTCGGTAGGTCTCCTGTTCCCGCAGGCACACTGTTCCCGTCTGGGCCAGTACCTCCACGGTCTTGCGGGCCGCGCCGGTGAAATAGCAAAGGTCATGCAGCCCCGTCTCGCCGTTCTGGGCCAGAAAGGCCACCACTTCCCGCTGGCGGCGGGCAGTCTTGCCCACCATCTCCAGTGCCTGGTCTGCCGGCACCGCCAGCTTCACGAACAGATCCACCTTGTCCCGCACCTTACGGCGGGATTCTGTCTCGCGCCGCAGCTTCCCCGCCTTTTCCATGCGGCGCAGCAGCGGCGCGACATCATCGCCAAGGGCCTGCTTCAGCGCGTCCGTTTCCATGGGCCCGTCCTCCAGCAGGCGGCACACAGCTGCCTCCTTTTCCGGAAGGCCCTCCGGCAGCACGCCGTCCGCCATGCGCCACAGCTCCCGATAACGGTACCACACTGCTGCGGGCAGGATGGTGTGCAGCGCATCGTAAAACGTACAGAAATACCGCTGCCGCATCCACAGCGCCAGCCGTATCTCCTTGTCCGACACCACCGACTCCTCGTCCAGCAGCGACCGCACCGTTTTCAGCGGCTTGTCCGGCACGCCGACGCCCAGCGACAGGATCAGCGCCTCGCTGGACCGGTTGCCCCGTCCAAAGGGGACCAGCACACGGCAGCCCACCTGCGCCGCCATGTCCTGAGGCAGCAGGTAGTCGTACACCTTGTCGATGGCGTAGGGTGCCGCCTGCACGGCCACCTTGGCGATCACGGCCATGTCAGATATTATCTTCCTCGATGACGGGGTTAGCCACGAACTTGCCCTCGGCCACCTCGTTGATCGCCTCGGTCACGGGCTTCTCCTCCAGATGCTCACCGTTGGCCTCGGCCTCGGCGGCGATCTGGCGGGCACGGCGCGCCACCACGTTCACCATCATATAGCGGTTGGGGATATACTCGGTCAGTTTGTTCATAGCGGGATACAGCATCATAGCGATCACATTTCCTTTCCGTTTAAGATCAATTCCATACGCTCGGTGGGCTTGCAGTGCTCTGCGCACAGGATGGCGCGCAGCTCCTCCACGGCCTGCTCCACCGTGTCGTTGATGACAAAATAATCGTAGTCGCTGGCGTTCTGCAGCTCTACCTGGGCCCGAAGCAGGCGCTTCTGCACCTTCTCCGGCGTGTCCGTACCGCGGGCGGTGAGACGCCGCTCCAATTCCTCCCAGCTGGGAGGTGCAATAAAGATGCGCACCGTCTCCGGCCGCTTGGCACAGACCTGGGCCGCACCCTGGACCTCGATGTCCAGGATCACATCCTTCCCCTGCTCCATGGCCTCGTCCACGTACTTCTTGGGCGTGCCGTAGAAGTTGCCCACATACTCGGCATATTCCAAAAACGCATCTTCCTCGATCATGCTGCGAAACCGGTCCGCATGGATGAAGTGGTAATCTACGCCGTCCCGCTCCCCCTCACGGGGTGCGCGGGTGGTGGCGGATACGGAAAAATACAGGTCGTTCCGCCCCTCGAACAGCGCGTGGAGCACCGTGCTCTTTCCAACGCCGGAGGGACCTGAGATGATGAATGTCTTGCCCTTCCTGTTCAAATCTTATTCCTCCTCTGTCAGATCTTTCACCGTCAGACCCAGACGGGGCGCCATTTTCTCCGTGCTCAGCGCCGAGAGCACCACATGGTCACTGTCCATGATGAACACCGACGCCGTTTTCCGTCCGAAGGTAGCGTCGATGAGCATGCCGCGGTCCCGCGCCTCCTGCACCAGTCGTTTCACCGGTGCGGAGTCGGGACTGACCACAGCGATGAGCCGCTCCACGGAGATAAGGCTGCCGAAGCCGATATTCACAAGCTGCATGGCCACCTCACTCAATGTTCTGGATCTGCTCGCGGATCTTCTCCACCTCGGCCTTCATGTTCACCACATCCTGCGCAATGGTCAGGTCGTTGCACTTGGAGCCGATGGTGTTGCACTCGCGGTTGATCTCCTGCACCAGGAAGTCCAGCTTCCGGCCCACGGGGACATCGCCGGCCAGCATGGTCCGCAGCTGGGCCATGTGGCTGTGCAGGCGCACCGTCTCCTCGTCCACTGCCACCTTGTCAGCGAAAATGGCCGCCTCGGTGAGGATGCGGGACTCGTCGATGGTAGCGGATTGCAGTACCTCCATCATCTTGGTCTCCAGCCGCTGGCGGTAGGCCGCCACCGTCTCCGGTGACCGCTGCTCCACCTTATCCACCGTCTCCTCGATGACAGCGGCGCGGCCGCCCACGTCCTCCGCCAGCTTGGCGCCTTCCACGGCCCGCATCTCGTTGTAGGCCGCCAGCGCGTCCTCCAGCACGGCGCAGATATCGGCGGCGATAGCGTCCACATCCTCCTCCGCCTTGGTGACGGTCAGCACGTCGGGGAACTTGGCCAGCATGTCTGGTGTGACGCGGCCCTCCAGCCCGAAAGTGTCCTTCAGCCGCATCAGCGCATCGTAATACCCGCGGGCCAGCGCCTCGTTGACGGTCACCACTGTCTCGTCGGCCCCTGTGGCGTCGATGGTGATGAACACATCCACCTTACCGCGGGACACCGCCTTCTGCACGCGGCTCTTGATGGCGTCCTCCGCGAAAATGTAGGCGCGGGGCATCTTCACCGTACAGTCCAGGTAGCGGTTGTTGACGGACCGCACCTCCACCGTGATGTCCCGACCGCTGCGCATCTGCCGCGCGCGGCCGTAGCCGGTCATACTCTTGACCACTCGATCATCTCCTTCATTAGTATAGGAAAAGAGGTCGCCCTCTCGTTGTCAGCAAAAGCAAACGGGCACGCCCAGCGCATTGCAGCACAGACTGATGCCGCACAGGCGCAGGCAGTCGTTATTGTCGCAGCTGCCGGTGGTGACGGAGCTGTAGCCGTTGGGACGGTAGGCGTTCTGCCGCCCCTCCGCCATATCCAGCGCCCGTTGGTACTCCGCGTTGTCCGGCGCCATCTGTACCGCCGTCTGGTAGTACCGCCGTGCCTCGTCCAGCCATCCCCGCCGTGTGCAGATCGCGCCCTTGAGATAGTTCCACTCTGCATCGTGGTCGGTCTGGGCGTTCAGCAGCTCCTCCGCCAGGTTCAGGTTGCCCTGGGTGATGGCGGCGCGGACACGCTGGAGCCGCGAAGCGCCGGTGCCGTAGCCCGCGCCGTACCCCGCGTTTCCGTAGCCTGCACCGCCGTAGCTCCCACCGTAGCCGCCGTAGCTGCCGCCTGTGTAGCCGCCGCCCTGCCGCGCAGCCTTGCGCTGGCTCTGGACCTCCTCATAGGCCTCGTTGATCTCTTTCATGCGCTCCTGTGCCAGATCGGCCAGCGGGTTGTCGTGATAGTTGTCGGGATGGTATTTCCGCGCCAGATCACGATAGGCTTTTTTCACTTCATCGTCCGTGGCGGTGCTGGGAACGCCCAGCACCTGATAGGGATCACGCATCGTTGGTGTCCGCCTTTCGTATAGCTTGTCTCTCTCGTCTCCGTCTATGGAACGTACCGTTCAGCACGGCCGCCCCCACGATATACAGTCCCTCGTAGACCGCGGCGCGGAGCACCGGCGCATACACGCTAAAGTCCGCCAGCTCGAAGGCCGCCGCCATGGCCCGCACGGAGCCGTCCAGCGTACCGGCCAGCTGCTGCCGATCCTCCTCCGACAGCGCCCCGTCCTGCACCCGGAATCGCAGGACCAGTGGGTTATAGCTGCCGGTTTTCAGATCCTCCTTCAGATCGTCCGCTGCGTCCACCAGATACACCCAGCGGCCCAGATGGTACAGCAGCTGCTCCGCCACCCGCCGTTTCACCGGATCCGCGATGCCCTGTGCCGCACCGGCCAGCAGCACCGCGAAGGCGTCTGCGGGGCGGTCCAGTGATGGACACCGCTCCGCCTCCAGCTCCGCCAGCGCCGTCAGGCGCTTCTGCGTCCCGGCGTCAAAGTCCGGCTGCCGCCGCCGCGCCTTCCGATAGGCCCGCCCCAGCAGCAGTGCCGCCGCTCGATACTTCAGCCCCTGAAAAAGGCCATGATCGGCGATGCCGTCCTGTATCTGCCACCAGGTCAGGATCACGCTCATATCGGCGGCGGTATCCATGGCCGCGTCGCCGCAGGCACACCGCCGTTTCCGGAACGGATGGACTGCGCACCGCTTTTCGCACGTCCCGCCGCCCTCCGACAGCACCATGGCCAGGAACGTCAGGTCGTAGTTCAGGATCATCCGCCCCGCCGGGCCGTAAGACGCTCCCAGCGCGTGGCACAGTCCGCAGTAGGCGGCGCGGAACGTCTCCCGTTCCTCCTCCGTCAGACGCCGGTCCGATGGCCGCACATAACCGAACATCCGTCAGAACAGCCGCAGGATGGTGTAGGTCAGACTGCCGTCCTTCTTGGTCTGCCTGTCGTAGAACACGCTGGGCAGGAAAAACACTGCCGCCGCGATGACCGCCGCCGCGTAGCGCCAGCCCTCGCTCATCAGCCCCTCCGTCAGGAAGTACCCCAGCAGAAAGCCCACCACCGGCAGCAGGTACACCAGCGCCACCACGCCCAGCAGCTTTTTCGTGCTGCTCTCCACCACCACCTTGTCGCCCTTCTGGGCGCCCACGTCGTTTCTGGCGCGGGCGTGGATGGCCGCGCCGGTCATGCCGCAGCCGGCACATTCCTCGCAGTCATGTCCGCAGGCGGACTTTCTTGGCACGGAGATCTCCGCGTACCCGCCGGCCAACACTTTTTCCACCGTTGCGATCTGAGTCATCTCATGTCACCTCTCGGGATAATTCGTTTTAATTCTCGTTTCCGGACCCGTTGTTCCCGTGGGACGTCAGGCCGCCGTCAGGCTCCGGTTCAGGCTCTGGCTGCGTGTCGGTGACATACACCGTCACCTCGTAGCTGCCCTTCACCGCCACATCGCGGTAGCCGCTGACCGTCACCGTCACCGGCACACGGCAGCTGCCCGTCTCCGTCACGCTGCTCAGGTCGACGGTGGCCGTTATGGCGTCCGCCTTCAGCTCCGCCAGCTCCTCGCTGAGACCCCACAGCCGCACATCCAGCGTGTCCTGCACCTCGGCGTACAGCCCGCTGGGCACGTTGGTATAGCTGAACGTGTCCACCGTGACGGTCTTTTCCTCGATGCCCTCCATGGTGATCTCCACGGTGGCCACCTCGTTGCTGTTGGCCAGCCATGTGCCGTCCGGTGCCGTCACCACATAGCTGTTCTGCTGCCAGATGTCCAGATCCTCGATATACAGCGTGGCCAGCACGATCTCATCGATGTTCTCCAGCACATCTGCTTCGCCGATGAGCCGCACACTGCTGGGCGTGATGGTGGTCTTGATGCTCTGTCCGGCCGAGCCCGGCACGCCGGACAGCTCCACCGCCAGCGAGACCTCCTTGGTGGTCAGCACCGGCACCTTGGCCTGGATCAGGCTGGCATTGGTGCGGATATTGCTGTTGTCCACAGGGTTGTCGTCGTTGTCGTACAGCTGTACGCTCTCCGTCTGGATGACTGAGCGGGTGGCATCGCTGATGTCCACCGTCAGCTTGGCGTAGGCCACGTTCAGCAGGTCATCTCGCTGTCCCCGCAGCACCAGTGTGGTGGGGTCCAGCACCGTCTCGCCGGTGAAGTAGCCGTCCGCCACCGTACCGGTAACAACGCAGTTCACCGGCACCTCCTTGGTATACAGCTCACCCACCGTCACCGTTACCTTGTACTTGCTGGCCCAGTCCACCGACAGGGCCGAGGACTGTACCCCATCGGGGTACACCACGTCCCATCGCAGGGTGTGTACACCCACGGAGTCGATGCTGGACGTGCTGGCCACCAGGCGCACATTGTCCTTGTTGATCTTCACCAGCTCCCGCTTGGTGCCCTTGATGGTCAGATCCACTGTGGTGTCGTAGCCCGACAGCAGCATCAGGTTCTTGTCCGCCAGCGTGGTGGACTCGCCGGAAAATTCCACGGGGATGTCCCGAATGGTCTTGGTTCGCTCCGGTGCCTTCTCCACGTCCACATAGACCCAGATGGCAACGGCCACCAGAATGGAGGCGATGACCTGAAGCACCTTGTTCCGGCTGACGCCGGACTTCTCATTCTTCTGCTCCATTGTCGCCCTCCTTCCTCCGCAGGCCCAGCAGATCTGCCAGACTGCGGCGCGGCTTGTCCTCCAGCTCCTCCGGCTGCGGCATCAGTTCGTTGCGCAGCAGCTTGGACAGTGTCTCCGGCATCAGGTGCCGCTTCAGCATACCGCCTATCGCCACGGAGATGGAGCCTGTCTCCTCGGAGACGATGACCACCACGGCGTCGGAATTCTCGCTCATGCCGATGCCGGCGCGGTGACGCATGCCCAAGTCACGGCTGAGGTTCACGTTCTTGGACAGGGGCAGCATACAGCCCGCCCCCAAAATGCGCCCGTGGCGGATGATGACCGCGCCGTCGTGCATGGGTGCCTTAACGAAAAAGATGTTTTTCAGCAGCTCCGAGGACACGGCGGCGTCCAGCGTAGTGCCGCTGCGCACCATGTCGTCCAGCAGGATATGCCGCTCAAACACGATGAGCACGCCGGTCTTGCTCTGGGACATCTCTTTGCAGGCGATAACCGTCTGGTCGATGGCCTTCTCCACCTCGGACTGCTGCTGCGCCGGCGTGAATGCCCTCAGCAGCCGGATGTTCTTGCTGCCCAGCTTCTCCAAAATCTGACGGATCTCCGGCTGGAACAGGATGATGAGGGCCAGGATGCCCACCTGCACCATGTTGCCCAGAATATAGGCGATGCCGTTGAGGTGGAAGATCTCCGCCAGCCACAGGGCCAGCAGGAACATCACTACGCCCTTGAGGATATTCTCCGCGCGGGTACTCTTTACCAGGTCCAGCAGCTTATAGACCAGAAACGCGATGATGGCCACGTCCAGAATATCCGTGAGGCGCACGAGCATTAAGTAATTCCCAATTTTTTCTAAAAACGCCAGCATTGTTTCCATACTGTCAACCCTTCCGTATCGGACAGAACTCCGCATAGAAATAGATACTATCATTATATAAAAAATATTGGGAAAATGCAACAAAAAATTCTGAGTCAAGTCTTGCAGTTTAACGAACTGCCGCCCGCACCATGGCTGTGAAGCGGTCCACCTCCTGGGGCGTGTTGAAAACCGACATACTTACTCGAACGGTGCCGGTCTCCAGCGTCCCCGCCGTGCGGTGTGCCAGCGGCGCGCAGTGCAGCCCCGCCCGCACCGCCGCGCCCTGCGCTGCCAGACGCTCCCCCAGCTCCTCGCAGTCGCGGCCCGCCGCGCGGAAGCTCAGCACTCCCATCTGGTGGTCGAACCCCTTCTCGCAGAACAGCTCCACGCCATCGATGCCGCGCAGCTGCTCCTCCGCGCGCATGGCAAGCCGCCGCTCGTGGCCCGCGATGCGGTCGATCCCCTTCTCCGCCACGAACCGCAGGCCCTCCAGCAGTCCCGCAATGCCCGGCATGTTGTGGGTCCCTGCCTCCAGCCGGTCCGGCAGCTCCTGCGGCATGTGCTGCAAAAGGGACTGGGAGCCGGTGCCTCCCTCCAGCAGCGGCTGAGCCTCGTGGCCGCACAGCAGCAGCCCCGTCCCCTGTGGGCCGTACAGCCCCTTGTGCCCCGGCATGGCAATGAACGCCGCGCCCAGCTCCCGCATGGACACCGGCAGCATCCCCGCCGACTGGGAAGCGTCCAGCACGAAGGGCACGCCCCTCCGGCGGCACAGCGCCGCGATGCCCTCCGTCGGCAGGCGATAGCCGAACACGTTGGACACATGGGTGCAGATCACCGCGTCCGCTCCGGCGTCCAGCGCCTGCTCAAACTCCGCCAGCATGGACTCCGGTCGGAACAGCGGCGCGTCGATGACGGTCAGCTCAACATTGGGGATGCCGTGGAGAGGCCGCGTCACCGCGTTGTGCTCATAGCCGGAGATGACCACGCGGCATCCGGGCTTCACCAACGTTTTGATGGCGATGTTCAGCCCATGGGTGGCGCTGGATGTGAACACCACGCATGCAGGGTCCTCCACATCGAACAGCGCTGCCGCCAGACTGCGGCACCGGAAATCCGTCTCCTCCGCCAACCGCGTGGCGGGATAGCTGCCCCGCCCGGGCGAGCTCATGGCCGCTGCGGCGCGGTACATGGCACGGCGCACCCGCTCCGGCTTCTGTAATGTCGTGGCTCCGGCGTCAAAATAGATCATAGCTCCACCTCGCTGTATCCGCTGCCATCGCGGACGTAGATCCGCAGCGGCGCAAGCCCTATGCCGCGCAGCAGGGCGGCAGCCTCCTCCGCCCGCTGCCCCTGCATCCGCAGGACGTAGCCGCAGCCGCTGCCGGTAAGTCCCACCGGTGAGCGGCCCATGGCGGCGCGGATGCCGTGCTGCGACAGCGCCTGCATCATGCGCTGCGCCTGTGTGACGGAGCGGGCGGTCATCAGATATTCTTCCATATCGCACCTCCTCACACGCCATTTTATGAGGTGTCAAACGCCGGTGTGAAAGGCGGGGCCGGCCTTTTCGGTCGGTCCCGCCAATTTCTTCATCATGTATCACATTTTCCCCAATAATGCCACCGCGTGGCAGGCCATGCCCTCCCCCGCGCCGGTGAAGCCAAGATGCTCCTCGGTGGTGGCCTTAACGGACACCTGCGCCGCATCGATGCCCATAGCGTTTGCCATCCGCCGCCGCATCTCCGGAATGTAGGGAGCCAGCTTCGGGGCCTGGGCCAGCACCGTGGCGTCCACGTTGCCGATCTCCCAGCCGGTCTCCGCCAGCCGCGCCGCCACCTGTTCCAGAAGGTGCAGGCTGTCCGCATCCCGCCAGCGCTCATCACTGTCGGGGAACATGCCGCCGATGTCACCCAGCGCCGCCGCGCCCAGCAGCGCGTCCATCACCGCGTGAGCCAGTACATCCGCATCGGAGTGGCCCAGCAGCCCCCGCTCATAGGGAATGGTGACACCGCCCAAAATCAGGGGACGGCCCTCCACCAGACGGTGTACGTCGTAGCCGTGCCCGATGCGCAGATCAATCATGCCTGCACCTCCCGCCGACGCAGGAACAGCTCAGCCACAGACAGGTCCTCCGGCGTGGTGATCTTGATATTTTCCCGCCATCCAGGTGTCAAGTAAACCTCCTTGCCAAGCCGCTCCACAGCGGAGCAATCGTCTGTCAGCGGTGCCTCGGCGGCGATGGCGGACTGGAGCGCGGCCTTCAGCAGGTTCGCCTGGAACACCTGGGGCGTCTGCACAGCGAATAAGGTGCTGCGGTCCGGTGTGGACAGCACCAGCCCCGACAGATCCGCCACCTTCACCGTGTCCGTCACCGGCACGGCCGGCGCCACAGCGTAGGTCCGCTGGCCCAGGCGGATCAGATCATCCACCTGCTCCGGCAGTACCAACGGGCGGGCCCCGTCGTGGACTGCCAGATACTCCACGTCCTCGTTGGCCTCCAGCGCCGCCAGCAGTACGGACTCCGCACGGCTTGCGCCGCCCTCCACCACGCGGACGGGCTTGCGGATGCCGGCGCTGCTGACCAGCGCCGCCACTTCCTCCAGCTTTTCCGGCTGGGCAGCCACCACGATCTCGTCCACCAGCACAGCCTGATCCAACACGGTCAGCGTCCGCGCCAGCACCGGCACACCGCACAGCGGTGCGAACATCTTATCCTCGCCGCCCATGCGGGAGGACTTCCCTGCTGCCGGTACAATGGCCGTGCAGAAGGGGTGTACCTTCTTCTTCAGGCCTTTCTTCCATTTTTCAAACAGGCTCCCCATCGTTTTTCGCTCCTATCGCTGGATTTTGCTATTAGTATACCGCACTTTTCCACGGTTTACAAGGCGCAAAGAAGAGGGCCGCAGGCCCTCTTCTTTGCTGTTTCGTGTTACCGTTTGTTGTGGCGATACCAGATGTGCTGCTTCTCCGCCTCGCGGATCAGCTCGTCGCGGAAGTCGGGGTGGGCGATGGAGATCAGCTTCTCCGCCCGTTCCCAGACGCTGAGGCCCTTCAGGCAGACGCAGCCGTACTCCGTCACCACGTACATGGTGTTGACGCGGGTGTCCGTCACCACGGAGCCGGTCTGGAGCGTGGGGCGGATGCGGGACGCTACCGTGCCGTCCTTATTCTGATGAGTGGAAGACAGGCAGATGAAGCTCTTGCCGCCATGGGACAGATACGCACCCAGCACGAAGTCCTGTTGGCCGCCGGAGCCGCTGATCTGGCGGGTACCCGCCGTCTCGCCGTTGACCTGACCGTACAGGTCCACATCCACCGCATTGTTGATGGAGACAAAGTTGTCGATAGCCGCGATGGTGCGCACATCGTTGGTATAGCTGATAGGCGCGGCCATGCAGGCGGGGTTGTCGTCCAGATAGTCGTAGAGCTTCTGGGTACCGGCTGCGAAAGCGTAGACCTGACGGCCGCGGTCGATATTCTTACGGGCGCAGGTGACCTTTCCCGCCATAGCCAGATCCACGTAGGCGTCCACGTACATCTCCGTATGTACACCCAGATCCTTCAGATCGGATTGGCACAGCATAGCTCCCACGGTGTTGGGCATGCCGCCGATGCCCAGCTGGAGGCAGGCTCCGTCGGGGATCTGCTCTACGATCAGGCGGGCCACCGCTTTATCCACATCATCGGCCTCTCCGGAAGGCTGAATGCCCATGGGGTCGTTGCGGCCTTCCACCACCATGTCCACCTCGCTGATGTGGATGGTGTTGTCAAAACCGCCCAGACAGCGGGGCATGTTCTCGTTGACCTCCACGATGACCACCTTGGCCTTCTCGCAGACGGCACGCACATGGGATGCGGACAGGCCGAAGTTGAAGTAGCCGTGGCTGTCCATGGGCGTGACCTGGAACATGGCCACGTCCGGCGGCGTGATGTGGTCGTAGTAGTAGCGGGGCAGCTCAGAATAGCGCATGGGCTCATAGAACCCGGCGCCGCTGGCGATGTAATGGCGCTCCACCCCGCTCATGTGGTGGGAATTGAAAATAATGTGGCGTGCGGGGTCCTCGATATCGAAGATAGCAGGCTTCCACAGGCTGATTCCTCCGCGGACCTTCACATCCTCCAGTTCCGGTGCGCGGCGAGCCAGTGCCTCGTCCAGCACGCGGGGGTGGATGGCGCAGAAGCCGTAATCCACCCAATCGCCGGACTTGATAATCTTCACCGCCTCATCCGCGGTGGTCAGCTTCTGGCGGTACAGTTCCCGATAATCAGCAAAAGACATAGCAGTTCCTCCTCTTTCTTTTCGTTCTCCTAATCGTTAATTTTACCACAAGCCTGGGAGAAGTACATTGGCGGATGTGCCAATTATCAGCCCTTCTGATTGTGCAAAATTTAACGATAGTGGGCAATCAGAACTTAAATTCAGCCTTGCCCGCTATTTTCCATTAATAAGCTCGTTTTTGATTTGAGAGATTTAGCCGTTTTCTTAGAAATACTCGCATCTATCGCAGCAACAGCATCTCCCAGCAAATCATCTCTCCAAATACGTACAACATTTCCTTCAAATACATATTGCATAGAACGCATGATTCTTGACGACTGATACATTTTCTTATCATAGACGATTTCAGATGCACGTTCGATTGCACACTCATTCCTATTGGTCGGCCCAGACAGCAACGGTAATCGATTCTCTTTCGAAAGCGCCACATAATGTTCCGTCAGGTGTTGGTTTTGGAAATATATACTTCTATCCACGGACTTAAGCATACTAAGTACAGTCGGAAAAACTGTTCTTTTTTCCATATCAGTTGCGTAATAAGGAACAATTGAACCGTCAAATGGATTCAAAAAAATATGATGCAAAAAATCGACATCTATAATACACCCATGTATTCTGCCGTCCCCTCCAATTGATTTGACCTCTCTTGAGATTTTTTTCAACGCTTCTCTGTATGGGCGTAATCGGCGTTTAACGATGTCACAGTAAATCGGCAAATTATCATAATAGTATTCAATTTCATGTGTGGCCTTACGAAGGCAACCGCCTTCTAAAACACAAAGAGACTTTCTTTTAAGAAAAAACATGTAGGTATTGTTGCGTTTTATCGCATAAATTTCACCTTCACGCTTAAAATCGCCCATTGAAATGCCACATTCGCGATTAAAATCTTGATATTGTTCTGCCGTGATCCTGTAAATTCCATCATTCCATTGGTCAAACAGATCATAAACTCCCTTCATTCGGAATGATTTGAATTTTAGTTTTTGGGGCTTATAGCCTATTTGATTGTCCGAGAAAACAGTTGTCCCATCGCTGCTGCGAATCAAAGTATTTTGATGTGTATGTCCGTTTATATACACCCAATTGGGGTTGTACCGTTTGACAGACCAATTTTGCATTTGTGTATGTGTTAAAACAATCACCCGCTTGGTCTCAGCACACTTCAGCACCTTATCATAAACAGCGGAAAAGCGTTGGGTTCTATCGGCATCCTCTTTCGGTGTCAGCACATCCCTATAAAGCCCATTTGTTGCGTTAAAAATAGGATTCAGTCCAGAAAATCCGATTCCACCCAATATAACCAAGGTACTGTTCATAATAAACTCCGTAAGTTCATCTGGATTTGCCTTTAATATGGTCTTTTCATCAATTATGTACTCGTTTTTCCCTTTATAATTCACAAACAGCTCATTTTCAAGCAGTTGCACTGGTACATTCTTCTTATATCCTCTGATGATCGAATTGACATTAGGTTTGAACCATCTCCTTTGACTTGCATTCCAAAGTTCATGGTTGCCCAGAACAGCAATAATACGCCAGTCAGATCCGTTTGCAGTTTGCAGCATTCTTTGGTTTAATTCGTCATAGAAAATATCAGTCAGTTCTATGCTGTCTGCAACATCTCCCGCTATAAGAATTGTTCCTTTGTCCTCATCTACCGTGTTTACAAGTTCATTTACTTTTTCCAGAATCATCTCTCTGGCCTCAGGCAAAGGTTTTCCTATCACCTCTATCTGATGTTCAATATGAATATCTGACACATAGTAAATTACCTGTGTCATATCCTCCTCAACATCGGCATCCAAACTATTACATGTACCAATCTCTGTATTATTCTGTGCGCTTACTAAGGCAGTGCCACCGATTGGCTCCAGCGGCAATATATCCGCTTGATACCTCAGTTTCCTGTGCTTTATTATGCTCATAAAATAACGCACCTTGCCCTTTCGATAAAAGCGTGCCAATTATCAGTCCTTCTGATTGTGCAAAATTTAACATACCGTGATTCGGGTACGAGCTTGTATGTATACGGGTGTAAACAGGTACACTTTCGTACAAAAAAAGCAGCGGTACACTCGTACCGCTGCTTTTTAACAGACGTTTTTACTCGTCGTCACCCTCGTCAGCGGCGGGGGTCAGCAGAGCGCGGATAGACAGAGAGATCTTCTGCTTCTCCTCGTCGATAGCCGTGATCTTGGCATCCACGATGTCGCCCTCAGCCAGCACGTCGCCGGGCTTCTCGATGCGGCGATCCGCGATCTGGGAGATGTGGATCAGGCCGTCCACGCCGGGAACTACCTCGGCAAAGGCGCCGAAGGTCATCAGCTTGACGATGCGGACCTTGGCCACATCGCCGACCTTATAGGTGGACATGAACTTGTCCCACGGGTTGCAGGAACGATCCTTCACGCCCAGAGAGATCTTGCGCTTCTCGGGATCGAAGGAGATGACATATACATCCAGGGTGTCGCCCACGGAAACCACCTCGGCGGGGTTCTTGATGCGGGACCAGGACAGCTCGGAGATATGTACCATACCATCCACGCCGCCGATATCCACGAACACACCATAGGAGGTCATAGACTTGACAGTGCCGGTGTAGTGCTTGCCCACCTCGATGTTCTCCCAGATCTCGGCCTGGGCAGCCTGACGGGCCTCGTAGGTCACGGCCTTGATGGAGCCCACCACGCGGCGGCGGGCACGGTTGACCTCGGTGATGCGCAGGGAGACGGTCTTGCCGATCATCTCGCTCAGCTCAGCGCCGCGGGGCTGGCCGGACTGGGAAGCGGGAACGAACACGCGCACGCCCTTGACGTTGACGACGATGCCGCCCTTGTTCTCCTCGGTGACCTTGCCCTCCAGGGTGGTCTTGTTCTCGCAGGCCTCTGCGATGTCGTCCCACACCTTCACGGCGTCCAGACGCTTCTTGGACAGCATGGCATAGCCCTCCACGTCGTTAACGCGGATGATGTAAGTCTCGATCTCGTCGCCGACCTTCACCACGTCCTCGGGCTTGACGTTGGGATCAGCGGACAGCTCGTCGATGGCAATATAGCCAGCCTGCTTGCAGCCCAGATCCACCTGCACCTCGGTAGGGCCAATGGCCGTTACGATACCGGTTACCTTCTCTCCTGTATTTAAAGTCTTAAAAGATTTTTCCAGCAGCTCCTCAAAGCTTTCTTCCACGGCTTCAGTGTTCTTGATTTCTTCGCTCATCGTTTCGTTTACCTCCTTAATGATGCTCGCCGGTGTGGACGCGCCGGCTGTAAGCCCCGCCACGGAACATCCCTTAAGAAAGTTTGGCTCAAGTTCACCGGCCCCTTCGATCTGATAGACCCGTGGACATCTCTCGCTGCAAATCTCTGTCAAGTGTTGGGTGTTGGCACTCTTACGATCTCCGACCACGACCATAACGTCAACCCTGGCGGCCAGTTCCGCCGCTTCCGATTGCCGTCTTTGCGTAGCATTACATATTGTATCAAATAATTTCGCGTTTGTACACTCTTTTTTCAAAATTTTTGAAGAAGTTTCCCAAAGCGACCGGATGCAGGTGGTCTGGGCCACCACGGTCATGGGAAGCAGGCGGTTTTTTTCGTCTGAATCCAACCATTCCCGCAGCTTTTCCGGCGTCTGGAAGATCCGTGACCGCGCAGACCAGCTGGCTGCGCCCAGCACCTCGGGATGGTGCTCCTCGCCGATGATCACGGGGATCCTGCCCTCCTCGTCCGCCTGGGCCACCAGATGCTGGATCCGCAGCACATTGGGACATGTGGCGTTGACGCACACCGCGCCCGCCGCCTCCAACTGCTCCAGCACCTGCTTGCGCTCACCGTGGGAACGGATGATGACCGTTTCCTCCGGCCGCACCTGCGCCGGGCTCTCCACCGTGCGGCAGCCCAGTGATTCCAGCTCACGCACCACATGGGCATTGTGGATGATGCTGCCCAGCATCACGCAGCCGCCCTTTTCGCGGGCCGTCTGCTCCGCCAGTTTCACCGCCCGCTCCACGCCGTAGCAGAAGCCGGCGCTCTCGGCCTGGATCACTTTCATTGGACACCGCCCAACTCGTAGACCTGGCGCATGACCTCGTCCACGTTCTGCTGGTACTCCTCCGCCGTGCCCTTCCGCTCGGTATACACCGGGGCATAGGGCTTGCCGATGATAAGGGACAGCTTATGGAACAGCCGCCGGGTGCTGCTGATGAACACCGGCAGCATCTTCACGCCGGAGCGGATGGCGATCATGGTGGCGCCGCCCTTTGGCTGCACATGCTGGCCCTTCTTCACCCGCGTGCCCTCCGGGAAGATCAGCAGGCTGATGCCGTCCTTCAGGCTCTTGATGGCGGTCTTGATGGCGCCGATGTCGCTGTTGCCCCGATCCACGGGGAAGGCGCCCATATACCGGATGAAGCCGCCCACGGCGGGGATGCGGAACAGCTGCTGCTTGGCCATGATCCGCAGCGGCACGTCATCATGCAGGGCGCAGACGATCAGCACCGGATCCCACGCGCTGGAGTGGTTGGCGCACAGCACCACCGGCTCGTCGGGCAGGTTCTCCCGGCCCTGGATCTCCACCGGGAACAGCCATAGGATCAGCGGCCGCAGGATGGCCCATATGAACGCGTAGAAGGGATTTTTCTTCATACGCCCACCTTCCTTCGGATGACGTCCAGCAGGGCCTCCTCGCTCTGGCGGAAGTCCATCTGGCTGGTATCCACGATCACCGCGTCCTCCGCCGGGCGCAGCGGCGCGGCGGCACGGTGGACGTCGTTATAGTCCCGCTCCTTCATCTCCGCCAGCACCTGGTCAAAGGGCCGGGGCGTTCCCCGCTCCAGCAGTTCCCTTTCCCGGCGGCGGGCACGGACCTCCACATCCGCCTGTAGGAAGATCTTTACATCCGCGTCAGGCAGCACCACGGTGCCGATATCCCGGCCATCCATGATGACGCTGCTCCTCCGGGCAAAGTCCCGCTGCATCTCCAGCAGGAAGGCCCGTACCTCCGGGATGGCGGACACCGCCGAGGCATAGAGGGAGATCTCAGGCAGGCGGATCTCCTCCGTCACGTCCTCGCCCTGCAGCAGCATGTGCTGCAGGCCCTGATCGTCATAGCGCATGCCGATCTTCACCTGGGGCAGCAGGGCGATCACCGCCTGGGTATCGGCGGCGTCCACCCCCTGGCGGCGGGCATAGCAGCCGATGGTGCGGTAAATGGCGCCGGTGTCCACATACAAAATGTGCAGCTTCGCCGCGATGGCCTTGGCCAGCGTACTTTTTCCCGCGCCGCTGGGCCCGTCCACCGCCACAGAATAGATTTTTTCCATCCGATTCACTCCCGCTCTGCCGCGGACACACCGGCCAGATGGCCGGTGGCCCACGCGATCTGTAAATTAAAGCCGCCGGTATAGGCGTCCACGTCCAATACCTCTCCGGCGAAATACAGCCCCTCCACCAGCTTGGACTCCATGGTGTTGGGCTTCACCTCGCTGACCTTCACGCCGCCGGCGGTGACGATGGCCTCCGCCACCGGACGCACACCGGTCACATTGATTTCAAAATGCTTCAGCATCCGGATCAGCGCCCGCCGCTGCTCCCGGGTCAGGGAATTGGCCTTCAGCGTCGGCGGAAGGCCCAGCCTTCGGGAGAGCACCGGGGCCATGCTGTGAGGCACCAGGCCGCACAGCAGCTTTTCCACGTCCCGGTTGGGGCTCTCGCCGATGTCCCGCAGGATACGGGCCTCCAGCTTCTGCTCGTCCAGGGCGGGCTTCAGGTCGATGCTGAGACGGTACTGCTCCTTCTCCCAGCTCCGCAGATGGGCGCTGGCCGACAGCACCAGCGGGCCGGACACGCCGAAGTGGGTAAACAGCATCTCGCCGAATTCCCGGAACACCGCCTTATTCTTCTGGTTATAGGCCGTCAGCTCCACGTTTTTCAGACTCAGCCCCTGCATATGGCGGCAGCAATCGTCGTCGCTGACCAGCGGCACCAACGAACCCCTGGGCTCCACGATGGTATGGCCCAGCGCGGCGGCCATTTTGTAGCCGTCGCCGGTGGAGCCAGTACCGGGATAGGACACGCCGCCGGTGGCGATGATCACCGCGTCGGCGGGATAGCTTCCCTTCTCCCCCGTCACCGCCGTCACATGGCCCTCCGCCGTCTCCACCGCCGCGGCACGGTCGTGGATCCAGCGGATGCACAGCGCCTTTACTTTTCCCTTCAGGGCGTCGGTGATGTCGAAGGCGCTGTCGGACACCGGGAACACCCGGTCGCCCCGCTCCACCTTCAGCGGTACGCCGCAGCCCTCGAAAAACGCCATGGTGTCCCGGCTGGTGAACCGGGACAGGGCGCTGTACAGGAACCGGCCGTTGCGGGGGATGTGGGCCATCAGGCCCTCCAGATCCGTATCGTTGGTGACGTTGCAGCGGCCCTTTCCCGTGATATTGACTTTTTTGCCCAACCGCTCGTTGGGCTCTATCAGGCTCACCTGCGCGCCGCGCTCCGCGGCGGCGATGGCGGCCATCAGACCGGCGGCGCCGCCGCCGATCACCGTTATCTTATTCATCTTCCGCTTTCCCGAAAATACTGTATTTCGACCACACCTGCTCCATCTCGGCAAACACCTGCGACACCTCTTCCCGCTTCCGCTGGCCCACGGCCAGGATCAGCGCGTTCATCAGGCTCAGCGGCGCGGCCAGCGAGTCCACATAGGACAATGCCTCGCACCGCACCAGCAGCGCCGCAGTAGCCAACGAATACAGGGGGGACATCTGACTGTCGGTAATAGCGATCACGTCCGCGCCCCGGTCATGGGCCAGCTGCATGGCGTGGATGCCCATGTTGGAGTACCGGGGGAAGCTGATGCCCACCATCACGTCGCCGGGGCCGATGTGGATCATCTGCTCATAGATCTCCCCTGCCGCCGTGTTCTGCACATAGATCACGTTTTTGAACAGCAGGTGGAAATAGAAATTCAGATAGCCCGCCAGGAATGAGCTGGAGCGCACGCCCAGAATGTAGATGTGCTGAGCGTTCAGCAGCAGCTCCACCACCCGCTGGAACTCCTTCCGGTCGATCTGCTCGATGGCGGTGTGGATGCTGTCCATATCCCGCTGCATCACGGCGGCCAGAATGTCGTTGCCGGTCATCTGATCCTGGGACGCCTGGATCCGCTGTACCGAGGTCAGCTTGCCGCGGATGATCTCCTGCAATGCCTTCTGCATGGCGGGATAACCGCTGTACCCCAGCTCGGCGGCAAAGCGTACCACCGTGGATTCACTGACCTGGGCCGTCTGACCCAGCTTGGCGGCGGTCATAAAGGCCGCCTTGTCATAGTTGTTCAGAATATAGTCGGCGATCCGCTTCTGTCCCTTGGAAAAGCCGTCCATACTGGCGCGTATCGTATGTAACACGCTCTGCTTCATATTCTCTCGCTTCCTTTTAGCGCGGAGATCTCCGCGTCTGTCAAATACCGCCACTGTCCGGTCTTCAGATCACCCAGCGTCAGCGCGTCCTCGGCGATCCGCCGCAGCCGCGCCACCTGCAGATCCACCTGGGCGCACATGCGCCGGATCTGGCGGTTCTTCCCCTGGTGGATGGTGACGCGCAGCAGAGCCTGTCCGCCCTTCTGCCAAACCGCTTCCACCTGTGCCGGGACCACAGGCGTGCCGTCCCCCAGCTCCGTCACGGCAGCCAATCGCTGTGCCGCCCCCTCCAGCGCTCCGGTGACGGTCACCTCATAGACCTTGTCCACCTGATGCCTCGGGTGGGTCATGGCCTGCATTAGAGCGCCATCGTTGGTGAACAGCAGCAGACCCTCGCTGTCCCTGTCCAGCCGCCCCACGGGGAACACCCGCGTGCCGCAGTCCGCCACCAGCTCGGCGGCGGTAGCCCGCCCCAGCTCATCGCTGAGGGTGGTCACATAGCCCCGGGGCTTATTCAGCATCAGGTACACCATAGGCCCGGCAAACGTCAGCGGCTTTCCGTCCACGGCGATAGCGTCCGTCTCCGGATCGGCCTTGTCGCCCAGCTGGGCCGCCATACCGTTGACCGTCACCCGCCCCTCCGTCAGCAGCGTCTCCGCCGCCCGCCGGGAGCAGATACCGGCCCGCGAGATCAGTTTTTGCAGCCGCTCCGTCATGCCGTCTCCTCCGTGTTTTCTGCAAAGCCCATTTCATACAGGGCCTTGTGGTCGGCCCAGTCGTTGCCGTCGCACAGCGTCACCGCCACCAGACGGCGGCCCTGCCGCTCCGCGCAGGACACCAGCGTGCGGCCCGCCGCCCTGGTATAGCCGGTCTTCATGCCGATACAGCCCTCTACCTGGGTAAGGAGCTTGTTGTGGTTGGTCATCGTCCTGCCGCCCACCGTGGCCGTCCGGGTGGAACAGATGCGCCGAAAGGTGGGATCCTCCGCCGCGTAGGCCGCCAGTACCGCCATATCCCGCGCGGTGGAGTAGTGGTTCTCGTCGTCCAGCCCATTGGGATTGGCAAAGGAGGTGCCCGTCATGCCAAGAGCCGCCGCCTTGTCGTTCATGGCGGCCACAAAAGTCTCCAGCCCGCCGCAGCAATCCGCCAGCGCCAGGGCCGCGTCGTTGCCGCTGCACAGCATCAGGCCGTACAGCAGCTCCTCCACCGTCACCACCTCGCCGGGCTTGAGATACATGGAGGAGCCCTCCACCATGTGATCATTGGTCACCGTGACGGTGTCCGTCAGCCGGGCATGCTCCAACACCACCAAGGCCGTCATGATCTTGGTGGTGCTTGCGATCCGCATACGCCGCCCGGCGTCCTTTTCATACAGCACTTCCCCGCTGTCGGCGTCCATCAGGATGGCCGCCGCGGCGGAGAGCTGCGCCGCCTCCGCCCGGCAGGGCAAAAGCGCCAGCAGCACGCCAAGGGCCAGCATCGCCCCGCACAGTCGTTTCCACATGATATCACCCCGGATATCATCCTATGCGGGAGCGGTTTGTCCCTAGCTTCCGAATATTTTCTTTCTTAGAATTCTTCCTTCTCCGCCTTCTTGCGGTCGATGAAGCTCTCCACCCGATCCAGCACCTGGGGCACCAGCTCGATGGCGCGATCCACCGTGGTGATGGCGGGCGCGGCCACCGGCAGCATGCGGGTCACGCCGTCCTTGACCACCAGAAACGCCATGGGCTCCACGCGGACGCCGGCGCCGGCGGCGGCGCCCATCTGGTCGGGCTGCTTGCCGTAGTCTCCGCCGCCGCAGCCAAAGCCGAAGCTCAGGCGGGACACGGGGATCAGGGTCACGCCGTCGGGCGTGGTGATGGGCTCGCCTACGATGGTGTTGGAATCCACCATCTCGCGGATCTTCGCCATAGAGGCTTCCATCACAGCGGTGATGGAGTTCTTCTTCTCGTTCATTTCCATGGTCGTGTTCCTTTCTGTATAACAATAATTGTTCGCTTGCTCTTTCAGGCTGCCTTGTCAGATGCGTCGGCTTTCTTCTCCGCCTGCTCCGCCGCCAGCTTTGCGGCCTCCGCCTTCTTGATGGCCTTCTGCTTCCGCAGGAAGGGGATGCCGAATTTCAGCACCGGCCCAGCAGCGGCAAAGCCGATGGCCAGCAGGTCGCCGATCCGGTAGCTGGCGCCCACGGTGCCGGAGACCTTCGTCTCCGCGGCGGTGAAGTCCATCTCCATGTGGATATGCGGGTCGGGAATGTGTATCCACTCCTCCAGCCGGGGCATCACCGTCCACATGGCGGTGTTGGCCCAGCCGTACCACTGGGCGGTGTTGACGGGATCCTCGTCCGCGAACACGAAGCTCAGGCGCATGGGGTCGATGCGGATACGCTTTCCCGCCCGGCGCAGCGCACCCTGGATGGAGCGCCATAGGGCGCTCAGTGCACCCTTGATGTCCTCGAACGTCAGGTGAATGTCCGGTTTTTTCTTCTCCTTGGGCTTTTTCTCGTCCTTTGCCGCTTTTTCCGGCTTCGCCTTTTTCGGCTTCTTCTCCGGCGGCGGAATAATCTGCATCGTCACCGGGCCGATCCGTGCGGTCACGCGCAGCTCCTCGCCGAAGCTGGCCGTCACGCCCACGCGCAGGCACAGGATCACCACGATCAATGCCGCGATCACGCCCAGTATGATCCAACCAATCAAGGGGAACGCCTCCTTTCGGAATGGGATATCAGTTCTCGTTCAGCTCCTCCGGCAGATCCAGCAGGTTGCCCTGCTCGTCCAGCCGAAGCTGGCCGTCGCCCTCCATGCCGGGCATCTCCGGCAGATCGTCCAGCGACCGCAGGTGGAAGGCCCGCAGGAATGCCTGGGTGGTGCGGTACAGCCGGGGCCGTCCCGGCACCTGGAGCCGTCCGCACTCCTCGATCAGGTGGCGATCCAGCAGCAGGCCCACCGTATAGGAGCTGTCCACGCCCCGGATCTGATCCACATAGGCCCTTGTGGTGGGCTGATAGTAGGCGATGATGGTCAACACCTCCAGCGCGGGCTGGCTCAGCTTGGCGGGCTTTCTCACCTCGAAGGCGCGGCGGATGATGTCACCGTACTCCGGTGCCGAGCAAAGCTGATAGCTGTCGTCCATTTTCAGGAGCCGCATGCCCCGCCGCTCATAGGCGTAGTAGTCCGCCAGCTTCTGCAGCACCAGCTCCACCGTGGGACGGTCCATGTCCGTCGCCATACAGATGCGGTCTATGGCCACCGGCTCGCCGGAGGCAAAGAGGATGCCCTCAATGGCGGCCTCTACTTCCTTCATTTCAAGCGTATCCATATCTTACCTCCCTCAAACCTCGCCCTGCCAATCGTCGGGCATATCGCCGTCGCACTCCACGGTGCAGTCATTGACGCCGGAGGCCAGACGGATGATACGGCTGCGGCACAGCTCCAGCACGGCCATGAACGTGGCCACGATCTCGCTGCGGCTGCGGCTGCCCCGGAACAGCAGCAAAAACCGGGTGATGCCGCCGGTCTTGAGCCGCCGGAAAATCTCCCGCGCCTTGGTCTCCACGGAGTACGGCTCACGCCGCACGATCTCGTCAAAGGGCTTCAGATCCGGCTGGGCGTCCAACTGGCCCCGGCGATCCGCCACCTCCTGCATGGCGATGATCAGATCGCCCGGCTGCTGGTCATACTCGTAGATCTTGCCCCGCTCCATGGGCTCGGGGTTGCGGGTCATGATATCCCGGCCGAACTCACCCATGGGACCCAGCTTCTCCGTCAGCACCTTGACCTTGGCATAGGTGTCGCCCCGCTGCCGCTCCTCCAGAGACTTGATCAGGGCGTCCATCTCGCTCTGGGCTTCCTCATCCTCCAGGTTCAGCAGCATGCGGGTCTTGATGTACACCAGGTGAGCGGCCATGGCGATGAACTCGCTGGCTACCTCCAGATCCATCCGCTGGCGCTGCTCCAGATACGCCTGGTACTGATCCAGGATCAGGGCGATGGGGATGTCCTGTATCTCGATCTTATTCTTGCTCAGCAGGTACAGGATCAGATCCAGCGGCCCCTCGAAATCCTCCAGGGGTTCGCTGCCCTTGGCCTGCACCACCTTTTCCAGTTTGAAAATTGGATTATCCAACAGTGATCTCCTCAATAAAAGCCGACAATGCGGCAGAATAGCTGGAATACCCAGCCGATGGCGGTGTCCAGCACATTGGACAGCGCACCGAAGCACACCAGCGCCATGATGATCAGCATACCGAAGCGCTCATAGCGCATCAGCCAGTCGTACTGCCGGTCCGGCAGCAGCGCCGCCAGCACCTTGGAGCCGTCCAGCGGTGGGATGGGGATCAGGTTAAAAACGCCCAGGCCGATGGACATCAGCGCCGTGTTCATAAAGAAGTAAAACAGTGTCTCATTGATCTGGCCGGTGGACAGGGCATGGGTATACATCACCCGCGCGCCCAGCAGCAGCCACAGGGCCAGCAGCAGGTTGGACACCGGCCCCGCCAGCGCCGTGATGGCCATGCCCCGCTTGGGATGCTTGAAGTAGTTGGGGTTCACCGGCACCGGCTTCGCCCAGCCCACGCCGGTCAGCACCATGGCGGCCAGACCGATCCAGTCGATGTGCCGCAGGGGGTTCAGGGACAGGCGGTGGTTCCGCTTGGCCGTGGGATCCCCCAGAAAGAACGCGGCGATGCCGTGGCAGGTCTCGTGGATGATCAGGCAGATCAGCACCGCCGCCACCCGCAGCAGCGTGTCCCGCAGCGAGCCCAGATCCAGCGCGTTCCAAAGATTCTGCAAATAGTTCAAAAAAGGATCACTCCTATCGAAAAGGCTATTACGCCAAGTTACCAATAACAGTATAATTATAGCAAATATTAAGACCAAACACAAGAAAAAATTCCCCTGTCCATTTGTAACCATTTTGTAGCCAAAGCTGTAACCAAAGCGCAATGGATCTGTAATGATGTTTACCGCCCTTTCGCATATAATAAAGACATAAAAGGTAGGAAGGAAACATCGTTCAGACTTAGAAAGGAGTTATCGCCATGAAGAACCTGCTGCTGATCGCCGCGGGCGTCGCGCTGTGTCTGCTCTGCACTGTTGTGGGCATCCTGATCCCCCAGCTCTCCGCACTGACCTATGTCACCGTCTCTCTGGCCTGCGTCACGGGGCTTCTGTGCATTGGCGGTATCTTCCGTCATATCACACGCGGCTCTGTTTAAGCGCCGCGATCATATAGAGAAGCCCCACCGCTTTCCGGTGGGGCTTCTCGGCTTGCCGCGGGGCGCCGTTCAAAAATTGTTTTACTTTACTTCACAGAATGGTTACATCCTTTTCAGGATTTTTTAAGATTTCCGCGGTATGATGTACTCAGTTCAGAAAGAACAATAAAAAACTTTTTTTCATTCTCTCTCCTTTTTTCTTCACTTCTCTCTCTCTTTTCATTTTTTGCAGGCGAAAGGCGCACCGGTCAGATGGCCGATGCGCCTTTCGCTGTCATTTTTTCCCCAGCCACTGCCGCAACTGCTCCCACAGCTCCAGGGAGCGAAACTTCAGCACATACCCGGCGTCCTCCTCGGTGATGAGGCTCACGTCATCGCCGGACAGGCCCGCCCGGATGGCCGTCTCCGGCATGTCCGTGGCCGCGGCGGTACACAGGGGCGGATATACCACGCACCACCAGTTCTGCCCCGCCCCTTCGCCGATCACCAGCCGCAGGGCCATGTACTCCCCGGCGGGCAGGGAAAAACCGTCATACTCCTTCAAGGGAAATTCGGCGCTGGCCAGCTGGGCCGTCACCGGATAGTCGTAGCCTTGCGCGGCGATCTCCCGTTGGGCGATGGTCTCGATCCGCGTCAGCTCCTTCCGAAGCCGCACCTGCGCGTCCTCCATATCGGCGGAGCGCTGCAGAACCGTGGTGGTGAAATCCAGCACCTTGTCCCGCACCTCCAGCTTCAGCGCCTGATCGGCGTCGCTGTCGGAGTTGGCGATCACATGCAGGCGGATCATCTTCTGCGCCAGCGCGTCCTGCCGCTGCATGGACCACGCGCCCCACAGCATGGCGGCGCACAGTCCCAGCAGCAGCGCCAGCTCCCATTTCTTCCATCGTGTCATATCAAAAACCGTCCTTATCGCAGGAATTTTCCTACAATATGGACGGTTTTTCTGTATATTATACCTTGGACACGCAAAAAGTACGGGGATACGTCTCTTTCAGCGTCTCTGCCGCCGCTTCCGCTTCCTCCCGGCGGCGGAACAGGCCGAACACGGCGCTGCCGCTGCCGGTCATCTGGGCGTTCAGCACGCCCCGCTGCCGCAGAGCTTCCACGATGGCGGGCACAGCGCTGTCCTCCGGCAGCACCTGCTGGAAGTCATTGCCCAGTCCCGCTGCGACGGCGGACAGGTCCCCCTTTTCCAGCCCTTCCCGCACAGCACGGCTGTCGCCACTGACGCGCTGCGGCGCGCTGTCGATGGCGGCGTACATAGCGGCGGTGGAATGGCTCTCCTCCGGCTTGACGATCACCAGCCAGCAGGGCGGCATGTCCGGCAGAGCCGCCAGCTTTTCGCCCCGGCCGGTGGCCAGCGCCGTACCGCCCCGGATGAAGAACGGCACATCACTGCCCAACCGCGCGGCCATCTCCTCCAACTGTCCGTCGATCATCTGCGGCGCGTACAACGTCCGCAGGGCGCGGAGCACCGCCGCTGCGTCGCTGCTGCCGCCGCCCAGTCCCGCCTGGGTAGGGATCGTTTTTTCCAGCCGAATGGTTACGAAATCCTTTTTCGGCCCGAATTCCTCAAAAAACACCCGCAGCGCTTTCATGCACAGGTTGTCTCCTGCCCGCTCCGTCACCGGCGGATCACACTCCAGCTTGTCCCATGGCCCGGCGTTCCGGTACAGCGTCACGGTATCGTGCAGCCCCACGCCGGTCATCACCGTCTCTACCTCATGGTATCCGTCGGGACGTTTCTCCCCCACGGACAGCGTAAGATTCACCTTTGCGCAGGCTTTCTCCTCCACATGGCGCGGCAGTGGATCCTCCTCCAGCGGTGCGCCGCAGCCGGGGCAGAAACTGTCCCGTAAAAGTGAGACCCTGCTCAGATCTCTGCCGCAGCAAGGACAGCGGTCAAAGAGCAAAGCTGTCACGACATACACCGTCAGCCCTCCCACGATGGATACGGCAAGGAATGCCTTGCTCAGCTCCAGCAGCGCCGTCAGCCCCGACAGAATGAGCATCAGCACGATGGAAACGATCTCAATGATCCGGGCTGTTTTGAAATTGATCAGCGGCTTTTTCATACAGCGTCCTCCTGACAAAAAAGCGCCTTGCGGCGCTTTTTTTCTGAAATCGGTTGTTACTTGACGATCTTGCGGGCCTCGATGTAGTAGCGCTTGTCCTGGGCGTGGCCCATGGAGAAGGTCTTGCGGGGCAGCACGCCGTCGGCCATAACGGTCTTGAACAGCTGCTCCTTGCCCATGGCGGGCAGCAGGAAACCCATGTTGCCGGGCTTGCTGCCCAGCTCGCGGGTCACGTCGTCGCCGTGGATGTAGTCCACCTCGCCGCCGTTGTCCTTCAGGTACTGGTCGATGACGCCCTGCAGGGTGCCCACGGCCAACTGGACCTTGGGATCGGGAACGGTGATGAAATGGCTCTCGCCATTCCACACGAACTCGATGGTGTGGCCGTCGCCCTTGCCCTCGTAGGCGTTGGGATAGGCGG
>ERZ826242.538-NODE-538-length-54366-cov-5.069047_pt1 | contig 54366 bp, 49 predicted proteins | sample MGYA00519871_ERZ826242 | MGnify/ENA primary metagenome ERZ826242 (study PRJEB31778, sample SAMEA3449226) | human gut metagenome | biome: human gut; feature: human-associated habitat; material: faeces | place: United Kingdom | collected 2010/2012 ... | reverse complement strand
CCGCCCAGGTCAAACCAAAGCTTAAGCACAGCGGACTCGCTTAAAAACCCATACAACACCTCATCAATTATGACAATATTGTTTAGTGTGTAGTCTCCCACCTCATAGGTCTTGTCATACCCCGCTCTGCCGTAGATGTACACCCTGAGCATAGAATCGGTCTCGCTGTAGGTAAAAACAAAGGTCTCATTCTCGCCCTTTTTAACCGCCACCGCCTGCTCATCAGCGCTCTCATAATCTAAAACCCGGCTCTTGCGCCGGCCGCGGCGCTTGCCCACCTCGCCTATCGATGTGCGTATCATATTCAAAACTCCCGGCCTAAGCTCCGTCCCCGTCTTTTGCTCAATTTCATATGAACTAACTCCCACAGCCCGGCTTAGCGAAATTTCATCCTCCGCAAGCGATGAATCAATACCTAAAAAATAGCCGTTTTTGCTGGTATATGTAGTCGGTGCCGCCATATTACGGCTCTCGTTAGCAATTAACATGTTAAAACACCCCTAATCAAAAGTAACGACCTTTACACTGCCGTTTTTAGAAAGCGTAATGTTTTGTAAAATGTTGTTGTAACGGTCAGAAAAAGCATAGTACGGCCGCATGTCCGTATCGGTAATAACCAGCTGCGCCGCAGCAAAATAAGGTATAGCACTCTGCCCAATAACCGAAATTTCAAACTCAGTGTCATCACTGCTACTTTCGTCAATATCACTCGGATATGCAAAATACCAAACCGTAACCGGGCCGGACACCTTAATGCTGCCGCCTATAATCTCAAAATCAGTCCCTTCAACCCTCTTAATCTTAAAAAAATCATCCGGCAAAGGGTATGTGCCCGCCTTACTGTACTGGGTCTGCTTTTGTATAAAATCAACAGTAGTTGCAATCTGCTTTTGTGCAATGTCAAAATAACTGTTAACCTTGCCTTTAAACTCGTCATCGCTGTCCTCGTCCAAAAGATACATAACAATCTTTCGCGCATCAGCAATTGTCATATTAACACCTCCAGTAAAAAATAAGGGCGGGGCGACTTATGCCCCGCCCCCGTCTAGGGCAATTTCACACACGCCCTAAGGTCACAACACTTAAGTAAATACTTTATTAACCCCTTTTAGGGCAATATTACCGCCGCAAGCTTAAGGTTTGCAGTGCCGGAAACTATCACCTGGTTAATGTCGTTTACAAACCTGCCCGCCTCTAATACAAGATAGCTTGTGCTGCTCTGCGGCACACTAACCTCTAAATCCCCACCGGCAAATACACCGCTTCCTTTCTTAACGGTAAGCACCTCCGCCCCGCTTGAACTAGCGTTTTCAACCGCAAGCACCAGCTTGTCAAAAACCGCGCCGTCATAGTCAATAACCCCGCCATCGCTTGCGCTAAGCGCTTTTGTGGTCCCAAAACTAAATAATGTATTCTTTTGCACCTTAACAGGTGTAATAACAGTAGCCGCCATTCAAAAAACCTCCCTTTAATTTAATAAATTTACTTGTGCGCTTTAACAACATAAAGCTCTTTTGGCCGTATCAGCTTAGCCCCGTACACATTCAGCCCGCGCACCGCGTCAGCAAAGAACTTGTCCGGCCGGTACGCCTCAGTCTCGTCAATGCCGCCCGCAAACGCAATCGCGCGCTTTGAACGAATCATGCAATAATCATCCGTCCCGTCGTTATAAAGGTTGTTGGACACCTTAACAACACAGTTGTCATACATGCCCACAATACCCTTTCTTATAAGCTCGTCATTGTTGGTCTTAAGCTCAGTCAGGTCATCCCTGAATAACTGATATACAAACGGTGACACCGTAATGACAACTTCATCCTCAATATCAACATCGTTTTCTCTAAGCGCAAGCAGCCCCGCATCAATAGCTGCCTTGGCGGTCACCGTGCCTGACCCGCTCCCAGCAATCTTAAGGCTTTGTGAGGTCATGGTACTCGCCGCATCCTTGGCAATGCCCGCAACAAAGCTGTCCCTGGTCCTTGCCATGCGTGATACCGCCTCTTTCATAATGGTTTCCATAACCCCGGTAACCGCCTGTGCCTTGTCAATGTCGTCCACCATAAAGTTAAAGTACTTTGCCTGGTCAATCGGCAGGTCAATAAAGCTGTCAGCCGGTGTCTCCGGGTCTCCAATCCCGTCGTTTTGTGAGTAGTCACCAATGGTGACGCCCCCAACACCTAATATGCGTACCGTGGCCCCTCTCTTGGCCTCGCCCTGAAACTGCGTCCAGCAATCCTCAACAAGCTTGCACTTCTTTTCCAGCTCAGTCTGTATAAACTTTGACCAAATAATCGGCTTAAAATTTGTATATGCCATAATAAATACCCTCCTTGAATTTTAAAATTTCTCTTTAGTTTTTTATAATTTTATAACTTTTTGAGTGATTTCATAGCCTTTCTGAATATAACCGGGTCATCCAGCTGCTGCTGGGTAAGCCTGTCAAGCTCTTCCGAGCTAAAAAACTCACTCTCAATGTTTTGCGCCGTGTTAACAGCACCAATCTCCGGCGGCCTGTCAATAGTGGACTTAACCGCCCTGTACGCGTCCCTCGCACTCCAGCCCAAAGCTATAAGGTCAGAAAACTTGTCGCCCAAATCGGTTAAACTCTTAACGCCGCTGTCCAGCTTTTGTATCTCTCTAAGGTCACTTTCCATCTTTTGAGATATAATCATGTCCTCATAATACTTAAGCTTCTGCTCCGCATCTAAAGCCCTTATCTCTGCCTGCTGCCTTTCTTTGTACTGCTCTACTGACTCACCATTGGCCGCAGAAATAACCGCCGCAGCAAAATCGTCAACAGATATGTCCTTGTACCCAAGCGCATCTTTAACTTTCTGGTATTGCATAAGCTCGCGCGTCAGCTTCTGCTCCCGTACCCTAAAATCTTTAAACTTTGCGTTGTCCTTGGCACTCTGCACAGCCCCTGATTTTGATTTGTTGCCATCCAAGGCCTTTTTCCCCGCTTTGCCGCTGCCGTCTACCGCTTGGTTATCTCCACTGTCAGTATTGCGGTCTTGCTTGCCACTCTGTACACCAAACTCATCGCTTTGTCCGCCACTTGTAAGGCTCTGTCCGCCGCCTAGACCTCCACCCGAGTAACTTTGTCCGCCACTTGCAAGGCTTTGTCCTCCTGCACGACCCAGCTCATCGCTTAGTCCGCCACCCGCATAGCTCTGTCCGCTATCCGCTAAACTTTGTCCGCCACTTGTGCCTTTGCCCAAGTAACTTTGCTCGCCACTTGTAAGGCTCTGTCCGCCGCCTAGACCTCCACCCGAGTAGCTTTGTCCTCCGCCCGGACCAGAATTAAAATTCTGCTGGCCTGCGCCAGCACCTCCCGCAGCCTCCACGACCGGCTGCTGTGTGTCGTTTACCACATTTAAATTTTCCATAAAATATCCCTTTCCCTATGATTAGGTTTTTAAATAAAACCACGCTGTCAGTGCGAATATATATATCAGCAAAAACACTGGTATATAACAAAATCAATTTTGCTTTAAAAGCTAAATGCCCCTACAAACAACTAAAAAAGCAATTACACTAATTAAAACTTGCTCTTAAAAGAGGCCGCTTGTTTTAAGCTTACAAACACTTACTAAATATCAAAAACTTCTTTTCATCCTATATCAAATCTAAAATCTTGCAGATTATAACCGCGGCCTCCGCCCGAGTCAGGTTATCGTCCGGCCTGAAATTTCCATCACCGTCGCCTACCATTATTCCCTCGTCCATCACCCGCTCAATATACTTTTCTGCCCAGTGACCTTGATAGTCCATGTCTACATACTCCTTTCCGTAATACTCGCATACGGCTTTTGCAATAGCCTCCGCTATTTTCTGCTGATACACACTGTCTATCAGCTTAAACTCCTCTGCCTTGTTAGATACAAAACCCGTCTCCAGTAGCACCGCCGGCGCATTTGTGTTTCTGAGTATCTCAACATTCTGCTCCTTTACCCCGCGATTCTTACTTCCCAGCGCCTTAACCGCATAAGGCAGCAGTATACTTGCAAACTTCTCGGCTTGCCCGCCACGCTTGTATATAAGCACCTCAGTCCCACTTGCGCTTTGGTCGGTATATGAGTTGCAGTGTATTGATATTACAAGCTGCGCTCCCCAGCTGTTTGCCGTCTTGGATGCATTCTGGTTTGAAACATCGCTGTTTCGGCTCATTATAACATCATAGCCCTGCTTTATAAGCTCATAGTAGGTAAGCGTTCCAATCTTAAGCGTTATGTCCTTCTCTTTTGCAACACTTCCTACCGCGCCGCTGTCACTGCCGCCGTGCCCTATATGTAAATAAATCTTTTTCATTTACTTCTCTCCTTGATATAATTTTAAAATTCACTTTCCTTTGCCTCGCTTTCTGCTTAACATAATTTCAAATTTCACTTCCATTCGCCTCTCCGCTTTGCGTAAATTTTACTCTCCCTTTCAAATTTCCCTACTATTCCGCCACCACTGCCGCCATACCATATGTTTAAATAAATCTTTTTTTAACATCTTGTCTTAGAATATTTTTTGATTTTTTTAATAAAATAATAGTACAATGTATTGCTATTGTAAGCACAATATGATATAATAATTATGCTGAAAGGAGTGAATTGATAATGTCTAAAAACGCTAATTTAAATGTTCGCGTAGATGGAGAAGTGAAAAAAGAGGCTGAGCAGCTTTTTGCCAGCTTTGGAATAACCGTGTCTGATGCTGTTAATATGTTTCTTTATAAATCGCTAATGGTAGGCGGCCTACCTTTTAGCCTTACCCAACAACGATATAATGCAAAAACAGAAGCAGCCATGCGAGAAGTTGAACAAAAAATCAAAACAGGTCAAGGCGGAACACAAAGTGTTGATAGTTTATTTAAGGAATTAGATATCGATGTATAAGATTGATTTTTCAAATAGCTTTAAAAAGGATTTAAAGTTGATGCAAAAGCGCGGATATAATATGAAAAAGATATACCAAACAATATTGGATATTCAAAATCAAATCCCGCTGCCTCAAAAATATCGCAACCACGCTCTTGTAGGCCAATATTCTGGTTTTATGGAGTGCCATATAGAGCCGGACTGGTTATTAATTTATCGAATATCCTTAGAAACTAATACTGTATATTTTGTACGAACCGGCACCCATAGCGACCTGTTTTAGCACCCAACCCACCCGTAATACGGGTGGGTTTTATTTTTGCTCACCCATGTCATCAATCTGCTCCTTAGCCAGCCCTAATAGCTTTACAACCCATTTGGGCAGTATGTTTTCACTGCACCTGTATAAATTCTCACACACTGATATACACTCGCATAGCACAATATATACACATATTACCGCACTAAATATAAGCATATCCGGTAGCGTAAGTCCCACTTTACCGGCCGCAAACGGTAAAAACACATCCAAAAAGGTGCCAAAACCAAGGGCAACAAACAGCGCTGCCTTTTTAAGCACGCCTTTAAACGCCTTTGAACTGTTTAGCCCTTCCCCAGTAATGGCGGATGCAACGCACCCTGTCGCAAGGTCTAAAATCACCGCTGCAAATAACAGCCCATAAAGCACTATGTACTGCTCAAAATACGCTAAAACAGCTCCTGCTAAAATGGATAATAAATACTTAAACTTTGCCATAACCCCCCTCCTTTCTTTTTTAATGCCTGCTTTCATGGTCAGTGCGTAAGGCGTATACCTTTCTAAGCCTTATGTCCATATCCCCGTTCCAGCCATGCTCTTTGTAGTTAAGGTACATCTCATCTAAAATCCTGCGCTCGGCCGGCGTCGCATACCCCTGGTCCAGCAGCCGCTCTATCTCCTGCGACATTCGCGCATACGCCAGCAGCCTTAATGTCTCAAGCGATGTCTCCACCCTCTCAAACAGCTTGTCCCGCTTGACCTTTTCAGTTTGCTCCCGCCTGTCCTTTCTGTCAAAATACCGCTTTACAAAAAACAGTATTATCCCGTTTGTCCCTAAAACGGTAAATAGACTAATTACTATCTCCACTTATTAACTCCTTCACTCTCTTTTAACACTTGCTGCCTCAATAAATCCTCACCATATCGCAGTAATTTTTAGCTTGTAATGTTAAGCCCGCTAAAGGTTCCGCTACCTGTGATGCTGCCTTTTACCACATTGCCGCACGCGATTGAACCCGTGCCAACCGAAACCGATGCACTATAGCTCTCATTAAGCTCAATGTGGTTTGAGCTTAAAACGTTGCCGGCCCCATTAACACCTATCCCCGTGTACGCCGTCGAGCTCATTTTATTTGAGCTTATCAGATTGTTCTGCCCGCTTATTGTCATAAACGTGTCCATAAACTCCGGCTCTATTACGCACCCGCTGATTATATTGCCATCCCCCGATATCGTATAACATGTGTAGTCGGTAGCACAGCTCTTAAGTGCGCAATCACTTATTATATTCTTATCCCCTGATATAATCCCAAGCTCACAATCACAGCCCCTTATGCTGTTTGAGTCACCTAATGTTTCTATCTCAAACCCGTCACAGCCATCAAAGCTTATGTTACTTACTGTCCCGTTTGAAAAGCTGCTAAAATCATTAAACGTAACCCCTGAAAACTCTGTAGGGCTGCTGGCTGCCACTGCGTATACTACGCTTTTGTCATACTGCGTAAGCCCGCCAAACATCTTAAGATTTTTTATTTTTATTCCACTAAGTGAGCTGCCTACTGTTATAATCGGGGTGGTGTACTCGCCGCTTGAGCGGTCAGCATGCTCTATTACAGTGCCCTCGCCCATGCCCTCTATTACAACCCCGCTTTTTGCTATGCTGATGTTCTGTAATCGGTAAGTGCCCTCAAGCATGAGTATCCTGCCGCCTGTACTCGGTAAGGCACCAAGCGCTGCGGTAAACTGGGTGCTGTCATTACTACCGTCACACAAATAGTCCACATCTGCCGCTGTGTACCCCGCAGCGCTTGTGCCCATTACAATGGTGGAAAAGGTTTTGCCGCCGCCGGCACCCTCCAAAAGGTCATCCACCTGGGTCTTGGTATACACATCCGCTAAGTTGGCTTTAAGATTTAACTTGCCATCCGTCTCGGTCCTGGTATATACATCAAGCGAGTTGGCTTTTAGGTTTAACTTGCTGTCAGTCTCGCTCTTGGTGTAAACATCAGAAGCGTCTGCCTTAAGCTCAAGCTTGCCATCCACCTGGGTTTTGGTGTACACCTCACTGCTGTCGCTTTTAAGTGACAGCTTTACATCCAGCTCCTCTTTTGTATACAGCTGTGACCTGGTATACACGCTGGACGCGTCCGCCTTTTGCTCCAGCTTTACATCCATCTCGGAATTTGTGTAAACCTCACTCGCATCTGCCTTTAAATCCAAAAACCCGTCCGTCTCCGTCTTTGTGTATACACTGTCAGCGTCCGCCTTTAAATCCAGCTCACTATCCATGCCGCCCTCGTCATACAAAGCGCCTATAACCTCGTTTATTTTTGGCACCACAACATTTTTGTCCACATAGTCAAAAAAGTCCTTCATCTCGGCCGCGGTAAGGTCCGGCACGTCGTCCAGCTGGTAGTGCCAGCGTTTTTCATCTATCAGCTGTTGTGTGTTTATCTTGTCTACGCTCATTTTGCACTCGTCTCCTCTCTGACCCGCCTTGCAAACTCGTCAATTTGCTGCTGGTCCGCCTGCGCCGCTACAGCGCCGCGCATTTTTATTATCTCCTTCAGCTTGGTTTTGGGCACTGAGCTGTCATCGTCCAGCGCCCAGACATACTCGTCAAAAGTGATAGCCCCCATCTGGAACAGCTCACCTAACGACTGCTCCCTGGCGTACTTGGAAAATGGGTTGGCGCTGGACACATCCACCCGTATGTTAGGCCTAAGCTCCCTAAGCTCGTCCGGCTGGATGAGTGTCTCTACGCCGTCATAGCTCACAGTAAGGCCGAGTGGGTTGTATGCGGCCCACAGGCTGTACCAGATAAGCGCCACATCCTCCACCATCTGCTTAAACGCCGCAGTCTGCTCATTTAGCGGCAGCGCCGCCTGGTCGCGCACCGCGATAATCGCAACGCCCGAGGCCAGCTCCGGGTTAAAGTTACCCAGCGCCGCATCGCCCGCACCCGCAAGCTCGCGGGTGGTCTCCATAAGCTCGGTTGTGATGCTGGCCGCGTCCGAGCTCATGGGCGAGGGCGAGAGGTAGCCCACAGCGTCATTAATGCTGCTCACCCCGCCGCTCTCCACTTCAATCGCGCTGCCCACCTCGGTAAGCGCTTTGGGGTTTAGCACCCGCTCACTGGAGTAGATAAGCCGCGAGTAGGCGGTAAGCTTGCCGTTTATCAGCCTGCGTGCCAGGCTGCGGTTGACCTCAATCTGGTTGGGTATAAGCGGCAAAACCTCGCCTTTACCGCGCACGGTACCGTACTGGGAGTTAAATATCAGCCGCGCCACAGGATAGCTGTAAAGCCCCTTTATAACCTGCTCGGGCTGGACTATGGCGTTGCGGGTGCAGCGGATAAAATGCAAGCCGTCATCCGCCAGCCACAGCTTTAGTATGCAGGTGCACTTTTTTATGCTCTCGTCTAGGTAGCCGCTGTCGTCCTCGTCCGGCTGGATAAGGTCGACCTGGCTTGCGCCAACCCCGTTTTTAGCGGCCGCCTTTTTGACCTCGTCCACAATCCTGCGCTCTCTGAATAGTATGTAGGGCTGCCTGTCAAGGTCGCTCTGCTGTTCGTCCGCCAAAAACACATCGGTGTTTTCAATAACCTGACATCCGCCCTGTCCGTCATAAAAGTAGAGAAAGCACTCCCCCGCTATTGCCGCTTTGCGCACTACCTGCCAGCACACAGAGTCCATCTTGGCCCGCTCCCAGCGCTCCATAGCAAGCTGATTCAATGCGGAGGCTATCTGCCGCTGCCTCTGGTCGCTGGACGGGGCGGAGTAGGTTATTGTCATATTGTTGAGGGCAATCATCGCCGTTTTGTACTTGACAAGCGGCATTATAAAGTTGTAGACCGGCATGCTCTCGTCCGCGCTCTCCAGCCCGTACCACTGATCGCCCTCATAAAAGCGGTAGGCTTTGAGCGTGTCGTCGGTAACGCCGTTGCGCCGCTGGTAGTCCAGCCCGGACTGGTACTGCTGCCAGCACTCATTTCTAAGCTCATCCTGGTTTGTTGTCATAACCACCTAAATCCTTTCTTTTTTGGCCGCCTTAAAGATTAAGCGGCCTTTTACATTTTAGGCTGCCGCCAAAATGCCCGCTTTAGCGGCATAAGCCTTTTTATACCGATACACAGCTTAACTGCTACGGCTTTATCTGGCCCTTTGGGCTGCCGTCATACACCTCGATATTTTTCAGTATGGTATTAAGCTTTTGTATCTCACCCTCCATATTTGCCTTGCTTTTGTCTGGCTTTGGCTTTGGCGGTGCACCCTTTGACAGCGCCCACACCAAAACCGCCAAAAAGCTGTGCGAGATTATCAGCAGGATAAATATAATAAGCGTCTGCATAAATTACTCCTCCCTTTAATTTAATGATACAGCCTGCCGCCGAAAAAACCGAACAATTTAGTTTTTGTTTTTACTGCCGCTGAAATAGTTGTTGCCGTTATAATATGAAAATGAAAGCTATTATTACTGAAACAGTTGTTGCCGTGCTAATATGAAAATGAAAGCTATTATTATTTTACTGCCGCTGAAATAGTTGTTGCCGTTATAATATGAAAATGAAAGTTATTATTATTTTACTGCCGCCCCAGGGGCGGCAGTAAAATAATAACTTAACTTTAAAAAAATCAGTTTTTACTTATTATATTATTTTTGGCATTTTAGTGCTCTCGGGCAATGCCGGGCGTGCCCTTTCGCTTTTAAAGGCTATAACCGGCTTTGTTTCAGGCGGGATAAAGTGCCTAGGTCTTCCGGACACAAAATACCTAAGCGCGTCCGGCGCGTGGGTAAGCTCGTGCGGGGATATCGCCGCGTCCATACTATCATCGTCCGAGTAGCAGAGTGCGGGCAGGGTGCGTATAAGGTTATGGCAGCAATCAAAGATACTAAGCCGCGCACGCTTTGTTCCGGTCTCGTCGGTTACTATCTTAAGCCACTCCTTAAGCTCCAGCCAGCCGGCGCGGCGGGTGTTGTCCACCCGGGTAAGGCGCACGCCGGCCTCAAAAAACAGCGCGGCGATTGACCGGCCGGTGTCCCGCTGCCTATTCCACAAATCGGGCGGGGCATAGATATGTGAAACCGGCCTTTTGCCTATAAGCCGCTTTACCGCCGCCGCAGCGGACGATACAATATGCCCGCTATGGCCGTTGTCCTTGCCCTCGTACAGCTCGTCTATCACATACGCATACCCAAGCGAATCCATGGCAATCACATACGCCGCCAGCATGTCCAGCCCGTAGTCCAGGCTGACATAAAAGCGGTAGCCATTTAAAGTATCAAACGGCTTTATGACATGTATGTCCCTGTCCCACATCTCAAAAAACCTGCCCTCGGTAAGGTCCCAGTCGCCATGCAGCAGCGCGCGCTGGTCCCTGTCACTAAGCAGCTTTAACCGGTCGATATACTCGCTGTCCGACTCCATTAAGAACCTGTTGTCAGTGACCTTGGCGGGGATAAACACCCGCCCGTCCTTTTCGGTATTGGGCCTTGCAAAGTCAATAAAGCGCGCCTTTACCCACTGGTGCCCCACCCCGCCCGGGTTGGTGGTGCTTTTGACCTGTTTGGGAAAGTCGTTTGCGCCGCGCAGGCGGGAGATAAGGTACAGGTACATCTGCTCGGTAAAGTGGGTCAGCTCGTCAAAGCGGATAACGTCGTACTCGGCGGACTGGTACTTGTAGACATCGGTTTCGCTGTCGCAGTAGCCAAAGTCGATAAGCGAGCCGTTTTTGAAGTACCCCACATGCGCGCTTTTGTTGTAGGAGTAGATTTCAGCCGGGTAGAGCATTAGCGACACGCGGATAAGCGATTTTTCCAGCTCTGGATAGGTGCGGCGCAGCACCAGCTGCTTTGAGCCGTTGTACTTTAGTGCGTATATAAGCGCGTCAATCAGCTGGCCGTAGCTTTTGCCGCCGCCGGCCGCGCCGCCGTACAAAACCTCACGGCTTTTGGCGGTTACAAATTGTTCCTGCCGCTCTGTAAGTGAAAGGTGCATTATTTTATAACCTCGATTTCCAGTTTAAAGGTGTTGTCAGCGGCGGCAGTTTCTGCCTCCAACGCGCTCTTTACAAGCTTTACAGCCTCGGGCGCACCGTCCATCGCCCGCCCCAGCACCGCCGCCGCCACAACTGTCGCTGCGGTGGGGTTTTTAGAGAGTTTGACCTTGCCGGCCTCTGTTTTCTTTTTTGCAAGCCGCCTTATCTCTATGTCCAGTAAATTTTGGCTGTCCATAAGTATTGCCCTCCTTATAAATTTAATTATTACACCCCAGACCGAAAAAACCGAAAAAGGTATTAAAGCCGAGAGACCGATTATTAATTGTTTATATTTTCTCCCGCTTCGCGGGAGAAAATATAAACTAAACAAAAAGCTGAGATTGACGGAATATTAGTGTTTACCTTTTCTCCCGCTTCGCGGGAGAAAACATAGACTAAAAAAACACTCTCGCTTTTGTGGGAGAAAATATAGACTAAAAAACCACTCACGCTTTCTGCGGGAGAAAATATAGACTAAAAAACCACTCACGCTTTTCGCGGGAGAAAATATAGACTAAAAAACCACTCTCGCTTTTGTGGGAGAAAATATAAACTAAAAAAACACTCTCGCTTTTGCGGGAGAAAACATAAATTAAAAAGCCCCTCCCGCAAAAGCGGGAGGGGCTAAACATATGCCTTTACAAAATAAATAAAGCTCTCCGCCGCAAATCGGCGGAGAGCTTTTAATTAAAACAATTTATATTTTCTTTCAAAAAATATCACTGCAGCAAGGCCGCCTGCGCTGATTACCAGCAGCACAATCCAAAATGCAAGATTGCTGCTGTCGCCAGTCTGCGGCTTGTCAGAATCGGCTGAATCATCAGCCGGCGCGGTTGTGTCATCAACCGGTGCTGTATCATCTGCTGGTGCAGTATCATCAACCGGCACGGTTGTATCATCTGCCGGTGCTGTAGGCTGGTCAGGAGTTGTGGGCTCGTCCGGCGTTGTCGGATCTTCTGGCGCTGTGGGGTCTTCCGGTGTTGTTGGGTCTTCCGGCGTTGTCGGCTCTACCGGTGTTGTAGGATCAGTCTCATCCTCAGCGGCTACTTTTATGCTTGCATTGATTGAGCAAAGCTCATCTCCAGTGGCAACCTCTTTTATAAAGACTGTAAATGAATAGTCGCCCGCCTCTTTAAATGTTATCCTGAACTTGCTTGTGGCATCAGACATCGGGAAGCCGGACGGCGGCCCAAAATCGCCATTAAACTCATACCAGTTACCGTCTTTAACCTCATAGTACTCCAGCTTTTCAATAGCATCCGCATCGCTGAAGTTAGAAGTGCCTATTACCATCTTACCCTTGTCATCATTTGCAGTGGTGGTAAAGGAAAACTCAGTCACCTTGCCGACTACAAAGGTCTGCTCGTCAATGTCAGTGGAAAGCTCACCCTTTTTATAATCCCTTACAGAAAAGGTTTCAGTTACCGAGCAAAGCTCATCCCCTGTCGAAACCTCCTTTACTGTGGTTGTAAAAGAGAAATCTCCAGCCTTTTTAAATGTAATCCTGAACCTGCTTGTGGCATCAGACATCGGGAAGCCGGACGGCGGCCCAAAATTACCATCAAACTCATACCAGTTACCGTCCTTAACCTCATAGTACTCCAGCTTGTCAACAGCGTCCGCATCGTTAAAGCTGGCAAAGGCCCTTACCATCTTGCCAAGGTCATCATTTGCAGTGGTGGTAAAGGAAAACTCGGTCGTAACCCCTACTACAAAAGTCTTTTCCCCAATATCAGTTGTAAGCGTGCCGGGGTTTGCCGCAAACGCACTTACAGGCACCATTGCAATTATCATGCATACCGCGGCTATTAGGCTTATTAGCCTTTTTGCTTTTGCGCTCATCAATTGCGCCTCCTGTATTTTATATTTTTGGTGAATATTATATATGAATATTTTAGCAGCCACATTCACCATATAGATTATACAACCAACTATTTATAAATCAATAGATTTTTAAAAAAATGCAGTTAAAAAAGTGCCCGCCTTCTTGGCAGGGCACTGTTAAAAATTATAATTAAATAAGCGATGCGGGCGGCACTTTAGACAAAACCGCCAAGGTCAGTCACACCACCCCGCCGGCGTCCAGCCGGCCGGTGCTGATATAGTAGTCCAGCATACGCTTTACCTGGTGCGGGAAGTTGGTTATAACCCCGTCCGGCTGTTTTTTTATCAGCCGCGCGATGCGGGGCAGGCTGTTAACCGTCCACACATTGACCTTTACGCCCCACTCCTTACACTTTTCAATAAACCCGTCCTTCATCGCAACTGAAAAGCTGGGGTGCAGCGCAACCGCGCCAATCTCCTTTGCAAGGCGCCAGGGCTCCACAATCGGGTAGTCAAATAGCAGCGCAGTGCGGCAGCGGCTGTCCAGCTCCTTAATCCTTAAAAGCAGCTTAAAATCAAAAGACGAAAACACCACCCTTGAAAGTAACCCCTCCCTCGCGCACATGCTGACCGCCGCACTCTCAACATCGTACCTGCGGTTAAGGTTTTGCTTTATTTCAATATTAATATACATGCCGGTCACCTTGGCAAACTCCAGCACCTGCGATAAAAGCGGCACCCGCTCACCCCGGTACAGGTTGCCAAACCGCTCCCCAAAATCGTAGCTGAGCAGCTTGTCAATTGTCATGGCGCTCACCTTGCCGCGGCCCTTAGTGACACGGTTTATGCGCTTGTCATGCATGACCACAAGGTGGTTGTCCTTGGTGGCGCGTAAGTCAATCTCAATAGCGTGCGCCCCGTCCTCCTTGGCCTGCAAAAACGCGCTCATGGTATTCTGCGGGCAGAGGTAGCTGGAGCCGCGGTGCGCAATAATTTTAATGCTGCCCGCTTTCATAGGGCATGTCCTTTGGAGCAAAAGCCAGGCGCTTTAGCGTATAGGCGGAAAACACAAGCATCACAAGCTCCACCCACGCCCAGGTGGCCTGCAATACCCCCTCAAAGCTGTAAGCGTTAAAAACCCACAATATAATCCGGCTTATGGACGATACGCTTGCAAACAGCATGTACATCATAAGTATATACCCAAACCTGCGCCCGGTGACAGAGCCGGCCCCCACCGCTAAAAGCGACAGCGTTATAAACACCAGCGCCAGCGCGCAGACGGTGAGTATGTCCAGCTTGTTCTCGCTAATCTTAATCTGCTTAAACGAGTCAAAAAACAGCGTGATGATGTACAGCGCCATAAACACCGGCGCCATCAGCCCGCTTATTGCAAACAAGCCGTACCGGTGCTTGCCACCCGCAGCCCAAAAAGCCGCTGCGATAAAAAACACTACTGACAAAAGCCCAAACGGCGCCGCAATGTCAAAATGCATGTCTGAAAGCGCGCCGCCTAACCGCATGCCGCTGTAAAAGGCCAGCATCAGCGCAATAATAATAAACATTGCCGCCGGCACCCTGCCGCGATATATATCTGAAAACCTGATATACTCCACCGGCTTTTTAAACAGCACCGGCAGCAGCACAAGCGCCAGCACTATTAGCAGTATATAGAGCGACGGGCTTAAAACCCGCGCCAAAACAGTGTCGTCCCTAAAATACCCCGCGCTGTCAATGGCAAACAAAAGCTGCAAAATCCTGAGCACAATCAGCACAGCCGACGCCGCAAGGGTAATGATAAATCCGTGCTTTACCTTCACCTTTGAAATCACCTCTTGACTAATAGTATAATATATCCCGCGCTAAAAATAAATAGTGGATATTGATTTTTGTGATTTTTTTGTGTAAAATTAATCATAGTGAAAAAAAGGAGCGGCATTATGATAATTCTGGACGAGTATAAGGCAAAGCTTTTAGAGCTTAAAAAAACGCTTTCAAATATAGAGTCGGTTATAGACCCCGGCGCTGTGAGCAGCCAGATTGAAAAGGCGGAGGCGGAGCTTGCGCGCCCCGGCGCGTGGGACGATGCTGAGGGCTCCGGCGCGCTGGTAAAGCAAATCTCATCGCTTAAGGAGCAGCTTGGTATTTACCAAAAGCTAAAGGCCGGTGCTGACAACCTTGAGGCGCTTTTGGAGCTTGCGGACGAGCTTGGCATATCCGAGCTGGAGGACGATATCCTGTCCGGCTTTAAAGGCTTTGAGGGTGAGCTTGAGGCGGCCAGGGTGCGCACAATACTAAACGGTGAGTACGACAGGCTTAATGCCATACTCACCTTCCACGCCGGCGCCGGCGGGACTGAGGCGCAGGACTGGGTGCAGATGCTCTACCGCATGTACACACGCTACGCCCAGCGCCACGGCTTTAGCATAAAGGTGCTGGACTATCTGGACGGGGATGAGGCGGGCATAAAAAGCGCTTCAATACTGATAGAGGGCGAGTACGCCTACGGCTACCTCAAGGGTGAAAACGGGGTGCACCGGCTGGTGCGGATTTCACCCTTTGACTCGTCCGGCCGCAGGCACACCTCCTTTGCCTCGCTGGAGGTCATGCCCGAGCTTGCGGATGACAGCGCAGTGGAGATAAGGGATGAGGACATCAGGGTGGACACCTACCGTGCCTCCGGCGCGGGCGGCCAGCATATTAACAAGACTGAAAGCGCAGTGCGCATTACACATATACCTACCGGGGCGGTCGTCGCCTGCCAGAACGAGCGTTCACAGCACAAAAACCGCGAGATGGCAATGAAAATGCTAAAAAGCAAGCTGATAAAGATAAAGGAGCAGGAGAACCTTGAGCGGATTGAGGATATAAAGGGTGACCAGATGCAGATTGGCTGGGGCAGCCAAATCCGCTCCTACGTGTTTATGCCCTACACCCTTGTAAAGGACCACCGCACCGGCTTTGAAAACGGGAATATAAACGCCGTGATGGACGGCGATTTGGACGGGTTTATAAACGCCTATCTGTTAAAAGAGTCAGGCGCAAAATAATATATATATTTATATGGAGGAAAATAACATGAACACACCTAAAATCATTGCCCACCGCGGCAGCTCCGGCAACTGGCCGGAAAACACCATGCCCGCATTCACCGCCGCCTTGGCCGACGGGGCGGACTCGATTGAAACGGATGTGCGCCTTACGGCTGACAACAAGCTGATACTTATGCATGACAGCAGCCTAAAACGCATGTTCGGCGCGGATATGAATGTCCGGGACTACTACTTTGAGGACCTTAAAAAGCACTCTGTAAGCTGCAAGTACGGCCCGCAGTACACAAATGTCTACCCGGCTGAGCTGTGCGAGCTTTTGCAGTTTGTACAGCTTACCTCGCTTGAGCTTAATATTGAGCTTAAGAGCGATAACACTGATTTTGGGCTGCTTGAGCGCATGACAGTGGACGAGGTGTGGAAATTTGACCTTACCGAGCGGGTGATTTTCTCCAGCTTTGACCATGTGCTGCTAAAGCGCATTAAAAGGTACTCGCCCCAAAGCCGCACCGCAATACTCTACTCGTCCCCCATCGCGGATGTGGAGAAGTACGCCTGTGACCTTGGGTGTGACGCCATACATCCAAACGTTGCCTGCGCATTGTATGATGACACCATCCCCAAAGCGCTGGAAAACGGGCTTATGGTAAACGTGTGGACGGTGGATGACCCGAGGGACGCCAAAGAGCTTAAAAACCTTGGCGCAACCGGGCTTATAACCAACTTCCCCAAAGAGATAAGGGAGCGGCTTTAATAAAAGCTCAGCGCCAAAATGAGATTGTTTTTACCGTGCTTCTGCCCCGGCTTTGCGGCCGGACTGCTTTTTTGCTGCTAAAGCTTTGCGGCCAAGTTGTTTTTACTGTGCTCCCGCCCCCGCGGGGGCGGGAGCACAAAAACAATATGATTTTAAAAAGCGGGAGCACAAAAATAATATAATTTTAAAAAGCTTTTAAGCTTTTGCCGGCCATAAGGCGCGCTTTGGTTAAAGCGCAGGCTTTTGGCCAATACTATGCATGGGTGATATAATATGAAAAAGTACCTGTGCATAATACTGTGCTGTATAATTGCGGTGGCATCCGCCTATTTGTTTATCAAGGTGGACGAAAACTCAAAGGCGGTGGCCGGCTACCTTGAGGGCAACACCATATTCAGGATTGACAAGGACGACGGGGTTACCACCATTACAATTCTAAACGAGAAATTTGAGATTAAGAGGTAAAAGTGAAGGACAATATCAGAAACTTTTCAATAATAGCGCATATTGACCACGGCAAAAGCACCCTTGCCGACAGGATTTTGGAGCAGTGCGGCGCTGTAACCGCGCGGCAGATGGAAGACAGGCTACTGGACAACATGGAGCTGGAGCGGGAGCGCGGAATCACCATAAAGGCGCGGGCGGTGCGGCTGGAGTACACTGCCAAAAACGGCAGAGCGTACATACTCAACCTGATTGACACGCCGGGGCATGTTGACTTTAACTACGAGGTCTCCCGTGCGCTGGCCGCATGCGAGGGCGCGCTGCTGGTGGTGGACGCATCCCAGGGCGTCGAAGCGCAGACCCTTGCCAACACCTACATCGCGCTGGAAAACGATTTGGAGCTGCTGCCGGTCATAAACAAAATTGACCTTATATCCGCTGATATAGACCGTGCCAAGGCCGAGATAAGCGAGCTTGTAGGGCTGGACGGCGAGAGCGCGGTGCTCACCTCCGCCAAGGAGGGCGTAGGGATAGACGAGCTTTTGGAGGCGATTGTAGAGCGCATACCCGCGCCGGGCGGGGATGAGGGCGCGCCGCTTAAAGCGCTGGTGTTTGACAGCGTGTATGACGCCTACCGCGGGGTTATAGTGTACATCCGGGTGATAGACGGCGAGCTTAAAAGCGGGGACGAGGTGCTGTTTATGGGCACCGGCATGCGCTACGAGGTTGTGGAGTGCGGGTATATGGAAGCGTTAGGGCTAAAGCCCACCGGAAGGCTTACCGCCGGCGAGGTGGGGTATTTCACCGCTGCCATAAAAGAGGTGGCCCACACCCGTGTGGGGGACACTGTCACAAACGCGGCGCGGCCGGCAGTCACACCGCTTGCGGGCTACCGCGAGGCAAAGCCGATGGTGTACTGCGGCATCTACCCGCTGGACGGGGCGGACTATGACGAGCTTAAGGACGCGCTTTACAAGCTGAAGCTTAACGACGCGGCGTTTATGTTTGAGGCGGAGACCTCGGCCGCGCTGGGGTTTGGTTTTCGCTGCGGGTTTTTAGGGCTTTTGCACCTGGAGATTATCATCGAGCGGCTGCGGCGGGAGTTTTCGCTTGAGCTTATAACCACCGCGCCGTCAGTAAGCTATCTTGTAAAGCTGACCGACGGGAGCGAGAGGTATATTGACAACCCCAGCGACTACCCTGACCCGGCGGTGATTGACAAGGCGCTGGAGCCGTTTGTCAAGGCGGAGATACTTGCGCCCAGCGAGTTTGTGGGCAACATAATGGAGCTGTGCAAGGACCGGCGCGGGACATTTAAGGATATGAGCTATATTGACACCCAGCGTGTATCTCTTAAGTACGAGCTGCCGCTGGGCGAGATAATATATGATTTTTTTGACGCGCTGAAAAGCCGCACCCGCGGCTTTGCATCGCTGGACTATGAGCTTTTGGACTACAGGGAGAGCAGCCTTGTCAAGCTGGACATACTGCTTGCGGGCGATAAGGTGGACGCGCTGAGCTTTATAGTGCACAGCGACAAGGCCTACCCGCGTGCAAGGCGGCTTGCCGAAAAGCTCAAGGAGCAGATACCGCGCCAGCTGTTTGAAATACCTATCCAGGCGGCAATCGGCGGTAAGATAATCGCGCGCGAGACGGTAAAGGCGCTGAGAAAGGACGTTTTGGCAAAGTGCTACGGCGGCGATATCACCCGCAAGAAAAAGCTTTTGGAAAAGCAGAAAGAGGGTAAAAAACGCATGCGCAGCTTCGGCAGTGTGCAGCTGCCGCAGGAGGCGTTTATGGCAGTGCTTAAGCTGGATGATTAAATATGTTTGCCACTTTGCAGTGCTTTAAGCCGAATGATTAAATATGTTTTCACTGACGGCGCTTAAGCTGAATGAATAAATATCTTTGTCACTTTGCGGTGCTTAAGCCAAATAATTAAATATGAATAAAATAATATCCACCCCATTGGGGTGGATATTTTTCTTGACGTCAGGCTGTATTGGTTGACAAAATATCCAAAATATGTTATATTAATAGGCAGTAAAGTTTTTATATGGAAGGGGTGCAAAAATTATGCGTATCAGCGGATTTACTTAAGAAAGGAAAAACGCATTGAAAGGCTGTTGGCGCAGCAATCCAATGCGTCTTAAATCGGATATGCTAAAAGCATACCTAATGACTATGGTTATATTTTAGCATATCCGTAAAGAAAAATCAACATATAATATTTGAATTTTTTTACGGAGGTTAAAATGTCAAGCCAACAATTTAATAAGCGTTATGATGTATTCCGCGCGTTTTTGGTAGAAAACGCGGAGTATGAAGGGTATATTGAGCTGCCCAAGCTACGTACCAGCTCAAGCGTTCCCAACCGGGTCATCACCTTTTCCAAGGCGATGGCAAAAAGTATGAAGGATTATGACCAATGGGTAGTGTTTTACGAGCACGACAGAAATTTTGAGCGGCTGTGGTATAATCCGAAAGCATATTTAAACAAGCTAAAAAAATTTAAAGGTATTATATCGCCTGACTTTAGCCTGTACCGCAACATGCCGCTTTGTATGCAAATGTGGAATACATACCGCGGCCGCGCACTCGCGGCATGGCTGCAAGGTAATGGTATCGAGGTAATACCTAATGTCCGCTTTAATGACGGGCGCACCTTTGACTTTTGTTTTGACGGCATAGAAAAATTTAAAACAGTCGCTGTTGGAACGCATGGCTGCATAAAAAGCAATATTGATAAAGAATATTTTAAGGCGGGGCTTGAAAAGCTTGTAAGTCGCCTTTGCCCTAAAACAATAATTGTTTACGGGCCGGCACCGGACAAAATTTTTGGGCCATATAAGGCAAACGGCATAAATATCACTTCTTTTGAAAGTGAATTTACAAGGTCCAGAAAGCAGGTGACTGCATAATGGGCGGAGGTTCAGGCGGAAATTTCGGAAATACTAAGGGAAGTAATAAAATTCATGGCTTCCCCAAAAAAATACACAGTGGTAAACAAGGTAAACATATGCCGAGTCATAACAATTATCAGAAAGGGAAAAGTATTTTTTACGGTTCAGAAAAAAAAGCACAGCAGCTGATAAACAAATATGCCGGAACAGGTACTTGGATAGGAAAAAATAAAGAAAGGGTAGACTTTGGAAAAGTGATAGGTTCTTATATTGACGCAACGGGTAAGATCATAAAAACAACAGTAGGGATAATTCATTATTCAAAAACAGGAGCACATATTGTGCCAGCTGCCCCAATAAAATAGAAGGAGAGATAAGTGTGTTATTAAACGAAAAAGAAAAGTCAGTTATATCTAATTTTTTAAATAACCTAAACCAATATGCAAAACAAGCTATGACACTCAAGTGGGATAATTGCAGTCAAATAACCGCAGCAATTGACCTTTATTTTGAAGACGAAAATGATTATGATGAAAATGATTTAAGGTATGAGGAGTATATATCTTTTGTGTTTAAGGTTATAAAGATGTATGGAGACCCTCCAGTCAAAGTAAATGACGATGGCCTTTTTCTAATAAACTATCATAATTTTCCGTATGAGATAACAGTAAACGGCAAAAAAATAAATTAAAAAGTGTGGTAACATATGTCAAAATATGATAACAATTTTTATGATGAAAAGGACTTGGTAGAGTGCTTAAACCGCGGCTGTGAAGTTGAATTTTTATATAACGGCAAAAAATATTCAATAACTCACACAGATAAAGGGATAAGCGTTATAGAATTTAACAATCAGGCTAGCGAAAAAACCTATGCCACCAGCAACGCGGCATTAATGTATGAGATTGACGGCAAAAAATTAAAAGATATTATTGCTAAAATGAAAGTTTGCGACCGGTCATTTTAAAATAGGTAATCTGCAATAGAAAGTATCAGTTACACTGATTAAAAAATCCATTACATTTTTATTTTCACAGGCGTGCGCAGCATGTCGTATGGGCTTGCCTTACAGGGCAGCTCAAGATAGTAAATCTGCTCCGGCCGGTCCGCCGCGGCGACCGCAGTTAAGTCCTTGTCATAAATCGCCCCCGCTGTAAACTTTTCGGCTCTGCCACCAGGGCCTATAAGCTCCAGCTCCATGCCGGGGGTGATTTTGTTTTTGAGCAAAAACGGATACAGCCCGTTTTTGGGCCCGTCCTCAGTGGCGGAGGCGATATACTGGGTCATAACAATATACCCGCCCTCTGTCACCTGCGGGTTTTCATCCGGCTTGTCAAAGAAAAACCCGGTCGAGTACTCGCGGTGGCTGACACTCTCCACCATCTCCTTAAGCGCCTTTGTGTCGCACGCCTCTTTGGCATAGTAGCAGTCCAGCGCCTTGCGGTAGGCGGAGGTGGTCATGGCAGTGTAATATGCGCTTTTCATCCTGCCCTCAATCTTAAAACTGTCAATGCCGCACTCCATAAGCTCGGGTATGTACTCCACCATGCACAAATCCTTTGAGCTCATGACAAAGCTTTGCCCCTGCTGCTGCTCAACGATAAGGCTGTGCCCTTTCTGCTTTTCCCAAAGCGACAGCGCCTGGTACTCCCACCTGCAGGGCTGGGTGCAGGCCCCGCTGTTTGCGCCGCGGCCGTTGAGGTACGCCGATATCAGGCACCGCCCGCTGTATGCAATGCACATCGCACCGTGCACAAACACCTCGCTCTCAATGCCGCTGCCGACCCGCTCGGTAATGCCGTTTATGTCACAAAGCCTCAGCTCCCGCGCCAGCACAACCCGCTTTGCCCCCAGCTCCTTAAACGCCAGGGCGGACAGCGAGTTTGTAACCCCCATCTGGGTGGAGACGTGTATGTCAACCCCGTCCCCCAGCACAGCGCGCACCAGCTTTAACACACCTGCATCACCTACTATCACCGCGTCCGGCAGCGGGTCAGTAAGCTTTTCAAGCTGACCCATAAGCTGCTCCATATCGTCCTCATGCACCAGCGTGTTTACCGCAAGGTACGCCTTTACACCATGGCTGTGGCACAGCTTTACCGCCTCCGCCACCTCCGCCGGCCCAAACGAGCCGGCGTATGCACGCATATTGAACCCGCCAAGTCCAAAATACACCGCGTCCGCCCCGTAGCGGATTGCATGGTTGAGCTTGAACATGTCCCCCGCAGGGCTTAAAAGCTCAACCTTTTTTTCTTTATTAATATTATTATCCATTTTTTACACACTCCTTTAATGCGTTTGCCAGCTGGTCCGGGCAGGAGGTGTTTTTAAACCCGCATTTTATGCCCTCCAGCCGCTTAATAACCTTGTCCACCGGCATGCCGCTCACCAGTGCGCAGATGCCCTTGAGGTTGCCGTTGCAGCCGCCGGTAAACTTCACATTTTTCACTTTGCCGCCCTCCAGCTCAAAAGCAATCTCTTTTGAGCAGGTGCCCTTTGTCTTATACCTGTAAATCATAGCCCTTTATACCCCTTTTCTTTAAGCGCCAGGTCATACTCCAGCATAAGCTCGTTTGTCAGATAGTTTATTATAAAGTACCCGCGCTCATTAAGCTTTAAAGCCCCGTCTTCAATCACGCCGTAGCCCTCATCTGCAATCTCCCTTGCCTTTTTGCTTGTGCCAACAACCTTTTCCACTACCGACAGCGGCATGCCGCTGTCAGTGCGCAGCCCCAGCATGACCGCCTCATACACCCTGTCATACTCCTCCAGCCGGTAGGCGTAGTCAAACTCAAAGTTCTGGGCTTTAAACCGGTTTAAAAACTTGTCAATTGACGGCTCGTACGCATACCTGCGGCTTTTGACGCGGGAGTGCGCGCCCGGGCCTATGCCGATATAGTCCTTGTCAGTCCAGTAGACGCTGTTGTGCTTACTCTCATACCCCGGCTTTGCAAAGTTGGACATCTCGTACTGCCTGTACCCCGCCTTTTTTAGCTTGTCGCAGATGAAAAAGTACATGTCCGCGTCAGTGTCTTCATTGCCTTTAAACCCGCTGTCGCCCAGCACTGTCCCCTTCTCGGCTGTCAGGCAGTAGGCGGACACATGCGGGATTTTAAGCTCCAGCGCGGTGTCCAGCGTAAAATCCAGCTCTTCCATGTACTGCTTCGGGATGCCGTACATAATGTCCATGCTGACATTGTCAAACCCCATCTTCTGCACACCTTCCAAAACGTCCACCGCCCTAAAGCAGTCGTGGCTGCGGCCCAGCACAGTAAGGTTATTGTCAGTAAGCGACTGCACGCCGATTGACAGCCGGTTAACCCCCATCCTCTTGGCAAACCCCAGCGTGCGCATGCTGGTGGAGTCAGGGTTAAGCTCCAGTGTAATCTCCGCGCCGGGCGCGGGGTCTGCCGCGGATATGATGCTGTCCAGCTGCGCCGGCGTAAGCAGGCTGGGCGTGCCGCCGCCGATATAGAGCGTGCCCGGCGCGCCGTACAGCTTTCTGTAATGCTTTATAAACGCCGTCAGCGCCTCGATGTACAGGTCCGGCACACCCTCATTTTCCACCGAGTAAAAAGAACAGTACCCGCATTTTTTAGTACAGTATGGTATATGTATATACATTGGTACCATATTTGTCACCTCACCTTTATTTTAATTTTGTTTGTGCCCTCGTTTAAGGGCTGGTTTACCCCATACGCGTCAAACACCGCGCTGACGCCTTTTGGCACCGCCACCAAAAACTCAAAGCTGTCGCTGTCGCTGTCATAGCTCCAGGCCGAGGTCAGCTCACCGTGCCGGGTGATTATCCTCGCAGTGGCATACCCCAGCCGCTTGTGCACATGCGGGGAAATAGTCACCCTGTCAAAGCCGGGCGCATTTTCGCTTAAGTTAATACCGCACACCTTTTCGTACAGAAAATCCGCCACCGCGCCAAACGCGTAGTGATTGAAGGATGTCATGGAAAGGTGTTTTATTCTGCCGGCGGTGTCAATGCCGTCCCAGTGCTCCCAGATGGTGGTGGCGCCGCGGCGCACGCAGTACAGCCAGGACGGGTACTCCTCCCTCAGCAGCAGGCGGTAGGCGATATTGTCCTTGCCGTTCTCGCTCAGCGCGTGCAGCAAGAGCGGCGTGCCGACAAAGCCGGTGGTAAGGCTGTAATTACGCTCGGCAATTAAGCTCTCCAGCCTGTCGGCAGCCCTTGCGCGGTCGTCATCGGCAATCAGCCCAAACTGTAGCCCCAGCGCGTAGGCAGTCTGCGTATTTGGTTTTGGCATGCCGCTTTCATCCAGCAGCCGCTCACGCACAGCCGCAAGCACCCTGTCAAACAGCTGCTCATACTCGCTCATGTCCTTTCCCAGCACATGCCCCGCCTTAATGAGCAGCGAGAGCGAGCGGACGTAGTACGCGTTTGCGACATACTCGTGCGGGGTGGCGCCGCGGTTGTCGCCCTCAACGTCCAGCGCCAGCCAGTCGCCAAAATGCTCTTTGCTAAGCTCGCCCTGCCACAAAAGCTCATTATCGCCGGTGGCGCGTATATACTCCACCCAGCGGCGCATGCTCTCAAACTGGTCTGCAAGCACCTCTTTATCGCCGTAGGTCAGATACAGCTGCCAGGGGCAGACGGTGGCGGCATCGCCCCAGGCCGCGCTCTTTCTGGTGTCGGTAAGGCGTGGGATATTTGGCACAATGTTGGTCACACTGCCGTCCTCCCGCTGGTCAATCGCAAGGTCGTGCAGCCATTTTTTAAAGAATTTCAGCACGTCATAGTTATAGCTTGCGGCTTTTATAAACACCTGCGCGTCCCCGGTCCAGCCCAGGCGCTCGTCACGCTGGGGGCAGTCGGTCGGTATATCCAGAAAGTTTGAGCGCTGGCCCCAGATGATATTTTCAAACAGCTGGTTTACAAGCGGGCGGCCGCAGCTGAAGTAGCCGGTGCGCTTAATGTCCGAATAGACCGGCACGGCGCAGATGTTTTTAAGCTGGAGCGGGCCGTCATACCCCTCGATTTTTATGTAGCGGAAGCCCATGAACGTAAAGCGCGGGCAGAGGGTGCGCGGGTTGCTGCCTGAGAGGGTGTACTGCATTTGCGCCCTGGCGCTGCGCAGGTTCTGGGTGAAAAAGTTTCCTTTTGAATCCAGCACCTCGGCGTGGCTTATAGTCAGCTTCTGGCCGCGGGTGCCGCTAAGGCGCAGCCGGACATAGCCGGTAAGGTTCTGGCCAAAGTCCACCACCAGCTCGCCGGCGGGGGTGCGGATAATCTCTTTGGCGGGCACTGAGGTGTGCTCGATTATTTTCTCGCCCTCCCACGGCACAAGCTCGCCAAACGGGCTGTCGTCTATAACCGTTTTGCCAAACGGCTCTCTTATGCGGTTAAAGTCAATGCTCTCACCGTCATAGATGGACGAAAAGGTGATTTCGTTTGTAAAGGCGTTCCAGCTCTCATCGGTGTCGATATACTCATACAGGTCGCCGTACTTAAGCTTAAGGCTTGCCCTTAGCGCCGGCTGGGGCGCGAACTTGTTGTCCACCTCGTCCTTCCAGCCCATCCTGCCGCAGCACCAGCCCTCCGCCAGCTTTATCTCCAGTGTGGAGCAGGGCTTGCCGCGCAGGTAGTCGCCAATATCCAAGGTCTCGTACTGAACGCGGTTTGAATAGGAGGTCCAGCCCGGCGCAAACAGGCTGTCCGACACCAGCATGGAATCAATATACACAAGGTATAAGCCCTTGGCGCTTATATCTAAGTATACCTTTTCCGGGGCCTTGTTAAACCTCAGCTCCTTTACAAAAGAAAAGCTCTGATGTTTTTGATACGCATCACTTGTAATCCATTTAGCATTTTTGATTGACATAACTGTGTCCTCCATAAATTTAAATAAAGTTTATTTAAGTATACTCTATATTTATAAAAAAAGCTATAGATAATAAAAATACTTATTTAATGCTTTTTCCGGCGGGAGATGACAGGCTTTCCCAGTAAAAGGCGGCAGGGCTTACCCCAGCGGGCGGCAGCGGGATTTTCTTTTATCTTTTATCACTCCCGCCTTACGGCGGGAGGGGTTTTTCCCCATTTTACTCCCGCCGGGCATAAGTGACTTTTACTCCTGTCGGCGTAGTGACTTTTACTCCCGCCGGGCATAAGTGACTTTTACTCCTGTCGGCGTAGTGGCTTTTACTCCCGCTGCGAAAGTGGTTTTTTCCTCCCGCCGTAAGGCGGGAGGAAAAGGAAAAAAGCGCGCCGGCTTAAAATCCCCCGGATTTTTAGGCGCGGCAGCGCCGCGCCCGGCACTAATGTGCCGGCCGGCGCGCTTAATGCGGCAGGTTATCTGCAGGAGATTATAATAAAGCCAAGCTCACTGTAGTATACCCTTATTACATAGTCAAAAAACTCATACGGCGTTGGATACGTCCCCCTAGACGCTACCAGGTTCCAATACACGCTGTCGTCCATATGCTTTACACTTTGCGCAATATACCCCTCAAGCTGCTTATACAGCTTGTCCTCATCAACGCCAAGCTCTGCCGCAAGCGCCAAAACCAGCTCCTTGCCATTCATGCCTCTAAGGTATACGCTCTGAAGCGTCGCCATTGCCTCAACAAACGCCCCGCCAATAAGTGGGGTGTTTTTTTTGCCCCCTACAACAGCCCTGAACTTTAACAGAGCAGAAATATGCCGCGCCTCAATCGGATTTATTACTTTTGGAATTTTCATAGCTTTGCCTCAATTACATCTTTATAAATATTAAAAGCGTCTTTAAACCAATATTTATGCTTATTATAACATCTGATACAAATAATAGTCAATATCAATTCGTTTAAAGCACAGTAATTCATGTATATAATTTATATGAATGATATATAAGGAAGCAAAATTATGATATTTAATTTGCAAGATAGCATTAAAGAACACTTATTTATAAATGGTTATACAGCGGTGGATTTGCAGCGTAAAACTAAGATTAGCAAAAATCAAATTAGAGGCATTTTATTCTTAGGCGCCACACCTTCAATAGAAAACATATGTAAAATCGCATCAGTATTAAATACTGAGCCGGAAATGCTGGCGGCCGAGTATGACAGTTCTATAAAACAGCTCGCTATATGTTTGTATTTAGAAAAAATGTCGAGCCAGCAAAAATATCAAATTTTAGATTTACTAAATTCCATATTAGAGGATAAATAGATGATTTTCAACATGCCTAACAGAGTAAAAGAGTATATGCGAAACAGTGAATTACAGCTTGTAGATTTAGTCAACAGGTCAGGTGTTGCAAAAAAGGATATAAGGAATCTTACAACAGGAGCTAACTGCCTTGACATCGAGCAAATGCTTAAAATTGCCCACGCGCTCAAAGTTGAACCTGAGATGCTGGCACGTGATTTTGATATAGAAATACTAAAGCTGGCGATTGTGCTATACTATCAGCAGCTTACACTAAAGGACAAAAAAGAGATTAAGCGGCTGATGTCAGAGGTGTTAGGGGATGATTAAATGACAAACAATAATGAGATATTCAAACAAAGGCTAAGATATTATAGGCTTCAGGCGCACCTCACCCAGGCCCAACTGGCAGAACGGCTCAATAGTTCAACCAGCTGGATTGGGCGTATGGAGACTAAGGGCAAGCTTCCATCGTTTAAGTATCTGCTTAATCTATGTGCAGTGCTAAGGGTGCCAATAAAATATTTGTTTTCTGAGGACGAAACTTTTAATGATTTAAGGCTGCTTAAAAAGCTGGACGCTTATGATAAAGACGAGCTTTATAAAGTTTTTAATTTACTGGAAGGGTATATAAAAAGTAGTAAATGAAAGAATTGAACTATAAGATTTTCAGACAACAGTTAAAGTTTTACAGGCGAAAGGCTGGTATGACACAAGATGATTTAGCTGAGAAGGTGGGCATATCAAAAAGATGGCTATCACAGATTGAAACAACTGATAGCGTACCCTCTTTTGAGACACTATTAAAGATATGTTCAGTTTTAAAAGTACCTGTAAAATATCTGTTTACAGACGATATAGTATTTGACCAAAAACAACTTGATAAATTAAAAGATATGAGCCCTGAAGATATTGATAAAATCTTTAATATGCTAAGTGGCCTAAATAAAATCTAAACAAGTCCCCTCCCGCTTCGCGGGAGGGGACTTGTTTCATTATTTTTTCCTCTTTACAAGCGGGAGGGGACTTGTTTCATTATATTTTACTCTTTTCTACGTTAGGAGTTTTTCTAACACGAAAAAAGCTTACAGCTTTTTTCGTACTGGGCAAATTTTTAGCCCCCTGCCTCAAAGCGGCAGGGGGTTTATAGATTTGCCCAGCTATTTTCCTAAAGTGACATCTGCATGTCACCCTCGCGCAGAAAGTGCCCGGCGGCGGGGATTGCACCGACCCGGTAGTAGCCGGGGTCTTTAAGCACAGTTTTGTCCGCCTCTAACACATCCGTAAGCGTGTTTTTGCCGCGAAGGCTTATTACATTTACGCCCTGGGTGCTGCGGGTGACCTTTTGCGGGATAAGCGCGCTGTCCACAATTATCAGCTTGTTATTGGACGAAAACAGCGCAAAGCTTTGCTCCTCTTTTATAAAAAACGCCTTTACAAGCGCGCTCTTGCCACAAAACGCGTTTACAAGCTTTTTGCGGTTGGTCTGGGTCTTGTACGACTCCAGCGGCACCTTTGCCGCCTTTCCGTTTTCAAAAAAGAACAGCATCTGCCCGCTAAAATCATCAGTCGCTAAAAACGCCACCACCCGCTCACCCGGCTCAAGCGCAAGCTTTGCGGGCAGGTACTCGCCCAAAGCACTCGCCTTGGTATCGGCAAAATCGCCGGCACTGGCAGTGTACACATTCTGGCCGCTGGTAAAAAACAGCAGCCTTTGCTTACTGTTGGACTCGACCTTGCACAAAAGCCCATCCCCGTCCTTAAAGCTCTGCTTGTCATTCATCCTGAGCGAGGCAGGCGTGATTTTCTTAAAATACCCGCCCCGGCTTAAAAACAAAGTGACCGGGTAGGCCGGCGCCTCATCGCTGCCGCCACCTTCATCGCCGTCATCATCCACCTCTATAAGCTCGGTCTTGCGCGGCTCGGCATACTTGTCCTTGACCCGCCTTAAGTCGTCCTTTATCATCTCATTTATAAGCGCCCTGTCAGAAAGTATCCGCTCATACCCCTCAATCTCGCCCTTAAGGCTCTCAAGCTCGTCCAGCCTATTTAAAATATGCTCGCGGTTAAGCTGCCGCAGCCGTATTGCGGCGATATACTCCGCCTGCTCGCGGGTGATTCCAAAGCCGACCATAAGGTTTGGCACCACCTCCGCCTCCGCCTCGGTGTCCTTTATAATCGCTATCGCCTTGTCAATGTCCAAAAGCATCTTTTTAAGCCCTAACAAAAGATGCAGCTTTTTGTCCGCCTTCTGCTTCAGATAATAGCTGCGCCGGCGTATGCACTCGCTGCGAAAGGCCAGCCACTCGCTGATAATCTCTCTAACCCCCAGCACCCGCGGGGTGGCGCCTATCAGTATGTTAAAGTTGCAGCCAAAGCTGTCCATAAGCGGCGTCAGCTTATACAGCCTGCGCATAAGCGCGTGCGGGTCCACCCCGCGCTTGGGCTCAATGCTGATGCATAAGCCGTCCCTGTCGCTTATGTCCTTAAGGTCGTTTATCCCTGTAAGCTTATTTGTCTTTATAAGCTCGATTATCTTGTCGCAAACCGCTTCAATGGTAGTGGTGTAGGGTATCTCGGTTATGAGTATCATCCCGTCCTTAACGCTGTACCGCGCGCGCAGCTTAAGGCTCCCACGCCCGGTCTCATACACCTCCGATATGGCCGAACGGTTGACAACCAGCTGCCCCCCGCCCGGAAAGTCCGGCCCCGGCAGGGTGAGGCGCAAATCGTGCTGCTCATCGTCAATAAGCGCGATTACAGTGTCGCACAGCTCGCCCAGGTTGAAAGAACAAATCGAGCTTGCCATGCCCACCGCAATGCCCTGGTTGGGTGAGGCCAGCACTGTCGGGAAGCTGACCGGCAGCAGCGCCGGCTCGGTCATGGTCCCGTCGTAGTTTGGCACAAAGTCAACAGTGTCCTTGTCAATATCGTCAAACAGCTCGTGGCAGATGTCCGCAAGCTTGGCCTCGGTATACCGCGAGGCGGCGTACGCCATGTCCCTGGAATAGTGCTTGCCAAAGTTGCCCTTGGAGTCAATATACGCATTTGCCATCGCCTCATGCCCGCGGGTAAGGCGGACCATGGTATCGTAAATCGGGCCGTCACCATGCGGGTTTAGCTTCATGGTCGCGCCCACAATATTGGCAGACTTTTGCCGCCGCCCACCAAGCAAACCCATGCCGTACATGGTGTACAGCAGCTTGCGGTGGGCGGGCTTTAGCCCGTCAATCTCGGGTATGGCGCGGCTGAGTATAACGCTCATCGCATAGGGCATGTAGTTTTTTACAAGCGTATCGGTAATCGGGCACTCGGCCGCGGGCGCCGCACTGTAACTTTTGGGCTCTTTCTTTTTGCTTTTAGCCATAAAATCCTCCTATATTAAATATAGCCTTGCTTTTGCCGCCGCTATTATAAATCCGGCTTTTTTTGCATCAATTTGATTTGTGCTCCCAAATTCAAATTTTGCTTTGTTGTTTTAAAATTCAAATTTTGCTTTGCTGTTTTATAATTCAAATTTTCCTTTGATGTTCCCGTCCCCACAGGGGGCGGGAACGCACAAAAGAATCGGGACCTGTTTTTTTGCCGTAAAAATTCTTATTATAAATTTACGGCTTTTTGCCGCAAAATTTCTTATGATAAATCCAGCTCGCTAAGGTACTCGTGCCCGTGCTCGCTGATATACTCTTTCCTGCCCAAAAGGTTGTCCCCCAAAAGCAGGTCAAACACCTCGGCCGTGCGCCCGGCCTCCTCGGGCGTCACCTTTATAAGCCTGCGCGTTTCGGGGTTCATGGTGGTGCGCCACATCATATCCGGCTCGTTCTCGCCCAGGCCCTTGGACCGCATGACCGAGGCCTTTTTTTGCCCCGCCTCACTCAAAATCTGCTCCTTGTCCCGCTCGGTCCAGGCAAAACGCGGCTCGCTCTCGCCCTGGATTGTTATCTCATACAGCGGGCTTTCAGCAATATACACATACCCCTTTTCGATAAGGCTGGGGGTCAGCCGGTACAAAAGCGTAAGTATCAGGGTGCGTATCTGGTATCCGTCCACATCCGCATCAGTACAGATTATAACCTTGCTCCAGCGCAAGGCGTCAATGTCAAAGGCTCTAAAGTCCTTACTGTCCTTGGTCCCAAGCTCCACCCCGCAGCCCAGCACCTTTATCAGGTCGGTTATTATTTCGTTTTTGAATATCTTGGAATAGTCCGCCTTAAGGCAGTTGAGTATCTTGCCCCGCACCGGGATAATCGCCTGGAAGTACGCGTCCCGCCCCTGCTTGCAGGAGCCAAGTGCCGAGTCACCCTCCACTATATAAATCTCGCGCAGAGATTTGTCCTTGCTCTGGCAGTCCACAAACTTCTGCACGCGGCTGGTTATATCAGTGCCGCCCGACAGCGTCTTTTTAAGGTTAATGCGCTCCCGCTCGCTTTTCTCCCTGGCGCGCTTGTTTATAAGCGCCTGGCCGCACACTGTCGCAGCCTCGTCCGGGTGCTCAATAAAAAATATCTTAAGCCCGTTTTTTAAAAACTCGGTCATCGCCTCTTTTATAAAGCTGTTGGTAATGCTCTTTTTGGTCTGGTTCTCGTAAGAGGTCTGGGTGGAAAAGCAGTTGGAGACAAACACAAGGCTGTCCGCAATGTCGTTAAAGGTTATCCTGCTCTCGTTTTTATTATACCTGCCGTTTTGCTTTAAGTACCTGTCAAACTCGCTTACAAACGCGCTTTTGAGCGCTGCCGCCGGCGCGCCGCCATGCTCAAGAAAGCTTGAGTTGTGGTAGTACTCAATAAGGTTTACCGTGTTGGAAAAGGTAAAGCAGCAGCTAAGCTTTACTTTGTACTCCGGCTTGTCCGCACGGTCTCTGCCGCTTTTTTCGTCATTTAGCACCACCGGCTCGGGTATAAGCGCCTCACCGTCAGTAAGCTCCTTTACATAGTCCACAATCCCGTTTTTGTAGCAAAAGCTCTCGCTTTCAAAGCCGCCGTCCGTTTCAATTTTAAGCTCAAAGGTAAGCCCGGCGTTTACAATCGCCTGCTTTTTAAGCACCTCTTTAAAGTGGGAGGCGGGTATACTTATGTCGGTAAACACCTCAAGGTCCGGCTTCCAACGGGTGATGGTGCCGGTCCTTTTGCGGGCAGAGGGCTCCGCCTTAAGCCCGCCGACATTCTCGCCCTTTTCAAAGTGCAGGCTGTACCTTTGCCCGTCCCGGTACACTGTAACGTCCATGTACTCGGACGAGTACTGTGTGGCGCAGGCGCCAAGGCCGTTAAGGCCAAGCGAGTACTGGTAGTTTTCACCCATGATGGTGTTGTACTTGCCGCCGGCGTACAGCTCGCAGTAGACCAGCTCCCAGTTATACCTGCCCTCTTTTTGGTTAAAGCCTACCGGCACGCCGCGGCCAAAATCCTCAATCTCAATCGAGTGGTCTTTAAAACAGGTGATAATTATCCTGTCGCCAAACCCCTCCCTCGCCTCATCAATCGAGTTGGAGAGTATCTCGAACATGGAGTGCATGCACCCCTCCAGCCCGTCCGACCCGAAAATGACGCCAGGGCGCTTGCGCACCCTGTCAGCGCCCTTGAGCGCGGTGATAGACTCGTTTGAATAACTTTTTTTTGCCATAAAAACTCCTTTATTTTAAGTTATTTCACGCCCTGGGGCGTGAAATAATAAGAAACAATTTTTGGGCTTTTTATCACTTAGTTATGTCAGCCCCGAAAAGGCTCTCTTATCACTTAGTTATGTCAGCCCCGAAAAGGCTCTCTTATCACTTAGTTATACCAGCCCCGAAAAAATCTCTCTTTATCACTTAGTTACATAAGCCCCAAAAAATCTCTCTTTATCACTTAGTTACGCCAGCTCCGAAAAGGCTCTCTTATCCCTTTATCACTTAGTTATGTCAGCCCCGAAAGGGGCTGACATAACAAAAAAATCTATTCGTCTTTTCCGCAGCACTTTTTATACTTAAGCCCGCTGCCGCAGGGGCAGGGGTCATTTCTGCCCACCTTTGTCACACGCACTGTGCCGCTGCCGCCGGCTGCTTTTGCCTTTGTGCCGCGCGCCGCGGGCGCGTCCGCCCCGTGCGACTGGGAGGTGACCTTTGCCACCGCCTCGCGCTTTGGCTCATCCTCCCCCTTGCGCAGCTTAAGCGACAGTATGCCGCGGATAGTGTCCAGCTTTATGTTTTCCGACATCTGCTCAAATATGTCATAGCTCTGGAATTTGTACTCCACCAGCGGGTCGCGCTGGCCGTAGGCCATAAGCCCGATGCCGCGCCGCAGCTCATCCATATCATCAATATGGTCCATCCACCGCCTGTCAACACTGCGCAGCATTACCACGCGCTGGGCCTCGTCCATAACCGGCCCAAGCTCGGCCCGCTTGGCCTCAAGCAGGCTGTTTATCTTTGAGACTATCAGCTCCTTAATATCATCCGCCTCAAGCTTTAAAAGCTTTTCGCTCTCAAAATCATCGTCCAGCGGTATAAGCCCTGAAAGCTCCTCTCTAAGCCCCTCAGTATTCCAGTCATCCGGAATGTTTGAGTTTAAATACCGCTCCACAAAGCTGTCCGCAATCTCCGAAATCATCTTATGCAGCACCGGCTCAAGGTCGTCCCCGTCCAGCACCTTAAGGCGCTGGCTGTACACAATCTCCCGCTGCTGGTTCATGATATCGTCATACTCCAAAACCGTCTTGCGGCGCTGGAAGTTCATGCCCTCTACCCGCTCCTGCGCGCGCTCGATTGTGCGGGTGAGCATCTTGTTTTCAATCGGCATGTCGTCGTCCACACGCAGCGCGTTCATCATGCCCTGCACCCGCTCACCGCCGAACAGGCGCATAAGGTCGTCCTCCAGCGACAGCAAAAACCGGGTGCTGCCCGGGTCACCCTGCCGCGCCGCGCGCCCGCGCAGCTGGTTGTCAATCCGGCGGCTCTCATGCCGCTCAGTCCCGATTATGTGCAGGCCGCCCGCATCTTTGACCTTTTTGGCATTCTCCTCCGTCTCCGCCTTGAACTTGTCATACAGCTCGCGGTATTTTTGCCGCGCCGCTAAAATCTCACTGTCATCCGTGTCGGCAAAGCCGGTGGCCTCGTTTATAACCGCCTCGTCAACACCCTCTTTTAAAAGCTGCGCCCGCGCCAGGTACTCAGGGTTGCCGCCCAGCACAATGTCAGTACCGCGGCCGGCCATGTTGGTGGCAATGGTGACAGTGCCAAGCGCGCCCGCCTGCGCGATTATCTGCGCCTCTTTTTCGTGGTGCTTGGCGTTTAGCACCTGGTGCTTAATGCCCGCCCGCTTTAGCATCTGGCTTAACCGCTCGCTTTTTTCTATTGAAATAGTGCCGACAAGCACCGGCGCCCCGCTCTCGTGTATCTCTTTAATCTCGCTTACCGCCCTGTCAAACTTGGCGGACTCAGTCTTAAACACCAAATCAGGCAAGTCCACACGTATATTGGGCTTGTTGGTGGGCAGCTCAATCACGTCCAGCGCGTAAATCTGCCTGAACTCCTCCTCCTCAGTCAGCGCGGTACCGGTCATGCCGGACAGCTTTTTGTACAGCCTGAAATAGTTTTGCAGGGTGATGGAGGCCAGCGTCTTGCTCTCCTTTTCAACCTGGACATGCTCCTTGGCCTCAATCGCCTGGTGCAGGCCCTGGTTGTACCGCCTGCCGTACATAAGCCGGCCGGTAAACTCGTCTACTATTATAATCTGCCCGTCCTTAACCACATAGTCAATATCCCGGCGCATTATCCCGTGCGCACGCACCGCCTGGTTGATGTGGTGCATAAGCTCCATATTCTCCGGTGCGGACAGGTTTTCCACACTGAAAAACGCCTCCGCCTTTTTGATACCATTCGGGGTGAGGGTGGCGTTTTTGTTTTTCTCGTCCACAATATAATCCGCGTCCTTAAGCGCGGCATGCTGCTCGCGGGTGATAAACCGGCCCATCTCTATTTCGTTATATTCCATCTGCGCAAACTTGTCAAGGTCGGCCTTGTCATTCACGTCTGTCAGCTTTTGCATTTTAAGGGTGTTTACAAACCGTTCAGCCGCCTCGTACAGCTCTGTCGGCTTGGAACCGGTGCCGGATATGATAAGCGGGGTGCGCGCCTCGTCGATAAGTATTGAGTCCACCTCGTCCACAATCGCAAAGCTGTGCCCGCGCTGCACCATCCGCTCACGGTAGAGCGCCATGTTGTCCCTAAGATAGTCAAAGCCGAACTCGTTGTTAGTGCCATAGGTGATGTCAGCGGCGTAGGCGGCTTTTTTGGTGCTGTCGTCCAGCCCGTGCACCACCAGCCCCACAGTAAGGCCCAAAAACCTGTACACCTTGCCCATCCACTCACTGTCACGGCTGGCAAGGTAGCTGTTGACCGTTACAATATGCACGCCATTCCCCGCCAGCGCGTTAAGGTAGGCGGGCAGGGTTGCCACCATGGTCTTACCCTCACCGGTCTTCATCTCGGCAATGCGGCCCTGGTGCAGCACAATGCCGCCCAGCACCTGAACCGGGTAGTGCTTCATGCCCAGCACGCGGCTGGCCGCCTCCCTCACTGTCGCAAACGCCTCGGGCAGGATGTCATCCAGCGTCTTGCCAGCGCCAAGCTCAGCCTTAAGCTTTGGGGTCATACTCTTAAGCTCATCATCGGTCATCGCCTTAAATTTGTCATCCAGCGCCAGCACCTCGTTTGCAATCGGCCACAGCCGCTTAAGCTCCCGCTGTGAGTGAGAGCCAAACATATTACTAAAAAGTCCCATATCAAAATTCCTTTACCATTTTAAATTAGTTTTTATAATTATACATCATTTTATTTAATTTTACTACTGATTACAAATCATTTTTTACCGCCGCACACAGCGCCAGCCCAGCATGCCACCTAACACAGCGCCAGCCGGCATACTTCAGCACACGCCGCCAGCCCAGCTCGCCAGAGCACGCGCCGCTCTATTTTTAATTTGCTTTTATGATTATACATCATTTTATTTAATTTTTCCACCATAAAACCGCATTTTTTTATAAACAATCGTGAAATTTGTGTTTTTGGTTGAAAAAAAGGGGCAGACGTGGTATTATTAATAATCGGAATGGTAAATTAATAGAAATAAGGTAAAGGAGTTTAAAATATGAATTACAATAAAAAGACAGTAAGGGATATTGACGTTGCGGGCAAAAAAGTGCTTGTGCGGTGTGACTTTAATGTTCCGCTCAAAGACGGCGTCATTACCGACACCAAGCGTATTGACGCGGCACTGCCCACTATTGAGTATCTTGTAAACCACAATGCAAAGGTAATCCTCTGCTCACACCTGGGCCGGCCCAAGGGCGAGTTTAAGCCGGAGTTTTCGCTAAAGCCGGTGGCAGACGAGCTTAAGCGCAAGCTGGGTCAGAACGTTATACTCGCAAAGGACGTCATCGGCCCGGACGCCAAAGCGCTCTGCGCATCTTTAAAGCTGGGCCAGGTAATACTTCTGGAAAACGTGCGCTTCCATAAAGAGGAGACCAAAAACGATATGGAATTTGCAAAGGAGCTTGCCTCACTTGCAGATATTTATGTAAATGACGCGTTTGGCACAGCCCACCGCGCACATGCGTCCACTGAAGGGGTAAGCCATTTCCTGCCTTCAGTCGCCGGATTTTTGATTGAAAAGGAGCTTAAGATAATGGGCGGCGCGCTTGAAAACCCCCAGCGCCCGTTTGTAGCAATACTGGGCGGCGCCAAGGTTTCGGACAAAATAGGGGTTATAACCAACCTCATTTCCAAGGTGGACACTATTATAATCGGCGGCGCGATGGCCTATACATTTATAAAAGCAACAGGCGGCAATATCGGCTCGTCACTGGTGGAGGACGATAAGCTGGACCTTGCGCGTGACCTTATCAAAAAAGCGGCGGATGCAAAAATAAACTTCTTACTTCCGGACGATAATATAATCGGCAAGGACGCGGACGGTACTGCAGGCGAGTACAAAGTGTCAGACAGCAACAGCGTGCCGGACGGGTGGATGGGCCTTGACATTGGTCCAAAAACGCAGGACAAATTCACAGCCGCTATAAAGGGCGCCAAGACCATTGTGTGGAACGGGCCTATGGGCGTGTGCGAAGTGGATGAGACTGCAAAGGGCACCCTCGCCTTGGCCAGCGCAATTGCTGAGACTGATGCGGTGTCAATAGTCGGCGGCGGGGACAGTGCTGCGGCGGTTGAAAAGCTGGGCTATGCGGATAAGATGACCCATATCTCAACCGGTGGCGGCGCCTCACTGGAGTTTTTAGAGGGGCTGGAGCTGCCGGGCATCGCATGTCTTATGGACAAATAATTTTAAAAGGAGCGTTTTTAAATTATGCGTGAATATGTAATAGCAGGCAACTGGAAAATGAACAACACCCCCGCCACCGCGGGCGAGCTGATAAATGCGCTAAAGCCAAATGTTAAGGATGCCAGCGCCACTGTTGTGGTGTGCGTGCCGTTTGTGGACATCCCGGCGGCGGTCGCCGCTGCGGCCGGCAGCAATATCAAGATAGGTGCGCAGAATGTGCACTGGGAGGAAAGCGGCGCCTACACCGGCGAGATAAGCGCAAAGATGCTTACCGAGTGCGGCTGCGAGTACGTAGTGGTCGGCCACAGTGAACGCAGGCAGTACTTCGGCGAGACGGATGAGACGGTAAACTTAAGGCTAAAGGCCGCTATAAAAGGCGGGCTAAAACCAATAGTCTGCGTTGGTGAGACGCTGGAAGAGCGGCAGCGCGGCATCACCTTTGAAAAGGTTGCTCTGCAGGTCAAGGTCGCTTTTTCCGAGGTTGAGCCCAAGGACGCTAAAAATGTGATTATCGCGTACGAGCCGGTCTGGGCTATCGGCACCGGCGTCACGGCGACTGATGACCAGGCTGAGGAGGTCTGCGCTGCAATCAGGGAGATTATAACAGGCCTGTACGGCGAGATTGTGGCAAAGGAGATTGTAATCCAGTACGGCGGCAGCATGAACGCCAAAAACGCTGAGGGGCTGCTTAAAAAGCCCAATATTGACGGCGGGCTGATAGGCGGCGCCTCACTCAAGGCGGATGATTTTACAGTGATAGTAAAGGCGGCGCGCTGATGAAAAAGCCTTTAGTACTTTGTATACTGGACGGGTACGGGTATAACCCTGACAGCCACGGCAACGCCATAAAGGCTGCCAAAACACCGGTGATGGATGAGCTTGTGCGCCGCTGGCCGGTGACCTATATCGGCGCCTCCGGCATGGACGTAGGCCTGCCGGACGGGCAGATGGGCAACAGCGAGGTGGGGCACACCAACATCGGCGCCGGCCGGGTGGTGTACCAGGAGCTGACCCGTATTACCAAGAGTATTGACGACGGTGATTTTTTTGAAAACGCAGCGCTGGTGGGCGCCATTGAAAGCGCCAGAAAAAGCGGCGGTGCGCTGCACCTTTTAGGCCTCATGTCGGACGGTGGGGTGCACAGCCACAACACCCACTGCTGGGCAATTTTAAAGCTGTGCAAAAGGCTTGGCTTTGACAATGTGTATATCCACTGCTTTTTGGACGGCAGGGACGTTGCGCCGACCTCGGGCGCGGATTTTGTGGCCGAGTGCGTTAAAAAGACCAAGGAGATAGGCGTAGGCCGGGTGGCTACTGTGATGGGCCGCTACTACGCCATGGACCGGGACAACCGCTGGGAGCGGGTGAAAATGGCGTATGACGCCATGGTTTACGGCAAGGGCGGGTTTTGTGACGACCCGGTTAAGGCCATAAAAGAGAGCTACACCCAAAAGGATGCTGACGGCAAGTATCTTACCGACGAGTTTGTGCTGCCGACTGTTTGTATCAAAGGCGCCGGTATAAAAAGCGGGGACAGCATTATATTTTACAACTTCAGGCCGGACCGGGCCAGGCAGATTACCCGCGCGTTTAGCGATGCTGAGTTTAAGGGGTTTGAGCGGGAGTTTTTAAACCTGCATTTTGTGACCATGACCCAGTATGACGCGCTGATGCCAAATGTGACAGTGGCGTTTATGCCGCAGTCGCTAAAAAACACTTTAGGTGAGTATTTATCGCAGCATGGGCTTAAGCAGCTGCGCATTGCCGAGACGGAAAAGTACGCGCATGTAACATTTTTCTTTAACGGCGGCGTGGAAAAGGTAAGCGAGGGGGAGGAGCGGATACTGGTCCCCTCGCCCAAGGTTGCCACCTATGACCTTAAGCCTGAGATGAGCGCGCCGGAGGTTTGTGACAAGGTGGTGGATGCCATAAAGGGCGGCAGGTTTGACGTTATAATACTCAACTTTGCCAACTGTGACATGGTGGGCCACACCGGCGTGTTTGAGGCGGCGGTAAAAGCGGTGGAGACGGTGGACAGCTGCACCGCAAGGGTGGCGGACGCGGTGCTTGAGCAGGGCGGGGTGCTGCTGGTGACAGCAGACCACGGCAATGCCGATAAAATGCTGGATGACGATGATAAGCCCTTTACCGCGCATACCACAAACCCGGTGCCGTTTATAACAGTAGGGCTTGAGCGGCCGCTTAAAAAGAGCGGCGGAAGGCTGTGCGACATTGCCCCTACCATGCTGGAGATTTTAGGGCTTGAAAAGCCGGCGGAGATGACCGGCGTTTCACTGCTGGACTAAAATTTATTATTATAGCTGTCTATGCCCCAAAGGGGCATAGACAGCAAAAAAATTAACTAAATATATATCATGCCCACTTGGGCAAAGATAGCAAAAAGTTAATTAAATATATATCATGCCCACCCGGGGCTCAGACAGCAAAAGTAAAGCTGTGGCATGCACCAAAGGGGCATAGACAGCAAAAAGTTTATTGATGGCATAGATAGCAAAAAGTTTATTAAATATATATCATGCCCACTTGGGCAAAGCTAGCAAAACTAAAGCTGTGTCATGCACCAAAGGGGGCATAGACAGCAAAAAGTTAATTAAATATATTTCATGCGCACCCGGGGCAAAGATAGCAATATCATGCCCCGAAGGGGCATGATATATATAAAAACAATTTTGGTTTAAAGCCCCATGGCTTTAAATATAACAGATGTGTGGAGTACTGCCTTTTAAATGAACTCCTTGTTTTCTTGTTTTCTTGTTATATTGTTATATATTAATAAGAGCTTGACCATTTGCTGCACACATCAGTGACAAATGTAAGGGTTAAGGTTTACAAAAAATAAGCCTTAGCCCTTATTTTATAAGGCCTTGCGCCTCTGCCCGCCTGCTGCACACCCGCTGCACATTTAGTGCCCGTAAAAATATTATTTAAGCCTCATGCGCCGAAAGGAGCATGAGGCTTATTTTATCTATTTTTACTTTACTGCTCGGCCGCTTCAGTCTCCAGATACAGCTCGCTAAACGATACCAGTATCCGCGCAAGCTCGGCGCGGGTGGCAGTGCCTTTGGGGTCCAGCACGCCGTCACCCTTGCCGCTGATTATGCCGGCACCGTTTGCCCAGTCAAAGGCCTCAACCGCGTAATCGGATATTTTGCCCTTATCGGTAAACTGGTCAAGGTCGCCCCTGGCGCTGGTGTCATAACCCTTTAGGTTTGCATAGCGGTAAAGTATCGCCGCCGCCTGCTCGCGTGTCACATTGGTGTCCGGCTCAAAGGTGGTATTTGTAATGCCGCTTACCACATCGTTATGCTGCGCCCAGGCGATGGAACCGGTGTACCACTTGCCGGCCTTTACATCCTTAAAGTCTGTTTTATAATCAGCCTCATCCCCGTCATACCTGTGCAAAACCGCCACCAGCATGGCGCGGGTCATAAGCCCGTTGGGGGTGAAATACCCATCCGCCGTGCCGCTAAAGTACCCTTTTTCAAAGCATGTGTCAATATAGTCGCGCGCCCAGCTCTCACTGGTGTCCCAAAAATGGAACCCGGTCGCGGCCAGGCCCTGGGTCTGCGCGTTTTTGTACTGGTACAAAACATCCGTCCACTCGTACGCCCACTCGTGGCTGCGCTTCCACCGCGCAGTGTCAGTCACCATAAAATACTTGTAGTCAATGCTGCCGGTGCGGGTGTAGGTGGCGTGGTCCATGCGCACATCCAGCCAGTAATACTCCCCGCCTACCAGCACATAGTTCCATTTATGCTCAACCTTGGACCCGTCGTTGTTAATAAACACACCGTCCACCATATGGCACTCATACCCCAAAAGCCCCAGCATAACATTAAGCAGCGCCGCATAGTTGCCGCAGTGCCCCCAGCGGTACTGGAGCATCTGGTACGCCCACTGGCTTACTACGCCGTTTGTGTCATATACCGAAATCTTGGCGTCGTCCGGCAGTGCATAAAACGGGTCCCTGATAATAATCCTGTCCTGCTCAAGCAGCTTGTTGTACTCCTTTTCCAGCTCGGCCGCGCCGGCAGTCAGCTTATCTTCACTGTACCGCTCAGTGCTGCCGTTGTCGCTGCGGTCACAGTTCTTGATTATCCAGGTGTAAACCGCCTTTATCTTTGCATAGTCGGTGCTGCCGGATGTGTCAATATTTTTCATCACATCCCTTGCCATGTAGTCCACCCACAGGTCACCCGTGGTGATAATCAGCTTTTGTGGCGCCTTTAGCGCAAAGGCGGCCGGCAAAAGCGCCAGCATAAGCACAATAAGCATTAGCGTGCTGGTGATTCTTATAATCTTTCTTTTCAAAATAATCTCCTCCCGGTAAAATATCAGCAATAAATCTTAAGCGCGCGGTACAGCATTTCAGCCTCAAGCGGCAGCGCCGGCCCGCGCTCACCATCCAGCGTGGTGAGTATATCGCTTTCGCTTTTGATAGTGCAGCGGCTGGTGCGCAGCCGCACTACGTTTTTGGCATTTGGCTCGTTGCCGGTTGCAATCTTTATAAGCGAGTCGGTAATGGCAAGTGCGTTTAGGTCCTTGAATATAAGTATGTCCATCTCACCGTCCCGCATTTTTGCGTCCTTGATAACCCCGGAAAATCCGGACACGTCCGGCCCGTTGAGCACTAAAAACAACAGCGCGCTTTCAGTTATCTGCTCCTTGTCAGTGGTAACAGTAAGCTCAAACGGCTTCATTTTGCCCAGCTCACCAATGCCTGTAATGTAGTAGGCAAGCGGGCCGAGCGCTTTTTTGAGGTTAGGGTCAGTCTCGTACGAGACGTTGACAAACACCCCGCCGCCCAGCGTGTTGACAAAGTAGGCGCTGCCGTTAACCCTGCCAATGTCCACACTGCTTATCCTGCCGCGCGCGATAAGCCTGGCACAGGCCTCCACATCCTGGGGAAGCCCCATTGACCGCGCAAAGTCGTTGCAGGTGCCGCCCGGGATAATGCCCAGCGGCAGCTCAAGCCCGTGCTCTATAATTGTGCCGGCAATGGTGCTCACACTTCCGTCACCCCCGCAGACAACAACCCCGTCATACCTGCCGCTTATCATCTCGGCAGTAAGGTCGCGCGGGTTATCCGCCCCAATGCGGTAGAGGGTTAAAAGCTTGCCTTCCTTAACAAAAGCGCTTATGATTTTGTCCAGCTGGCCGGCAATGCTGCGCCGGCCCGATTCCGGGTTATAAATAAAAAGCAGGTTCAAAAAATCACTCCTCTTATAGCAAAACTAGGGCTTTTAATATTATATAACAAACAGACAGTGAAATGATGAACAAACTGTTAACAAAATAACGTGCGTTATAAAGCGCTATTTTAATTTTTTTGCGGTTTAATGCCTTTGCCGCCCGCTAAATTTTTTGCGCCACCCAAATTCAAAGCCGCTGCCACCCGCTAAATTTTCCGCGCCACACAAATTCAAAGCCGCTGCCGCCAGCTAAATTTTCCGCGCCACACAAATTCAAAGCCGCTGCCGCCCGCTAAATTGTTCACGCCACACAAATTCAAAGCCGCTGCCACCCGCTAAATTTTTTGCGCCACACAAATTCAAAGCCGCTGCCGCCAGCTAAATTTTTTGCGCCGCTGGCTTTAGCCTATATATTATGTTATCCCCGCCGGGCGGGGATAACATAATATAACTACTACTCCACATACTCTATTGCAAACCCGCCTGAAAGCACCTTGTTATCCGTTACCCTGTAGCCCAAAATCGGGTTTTTGACCTTAACTTCAGCAAGGCTTAAATTTAGTACAAGCTTAAGCCTGCCCCGCCGAAAGCTGATACAGCCGTAGCTTTGCGGGTCAAATTTAATAGGCGAAATAAAATTCTCGCAAAAATCAGTTCTTATTTTGCCAAGCCCTTCATACAGCTTATAAATGTCGCTGTCCATATTGTCCCACGGCATGGTGGCGCGGCAGTACGGGTCGTCAAACCCGCAAAGCCCGCACTCGTCCCCGTAAAATATGCTGGGCATGCCGGGCAGCATATACTGCACCGCCGCCGCCTGGTGCAAAAGCGCCTTGCCCTGCTCGTACTGGCCATGGCTTAAAAAGCTGTGCGGCTGCTTTTGGCGGCTGGGTATGTTCTCACAGCCCAGCGCGTTTATAATCCGCACCGTGTCGTGGGTGCTAAGCGGGTTCATAAGCGCGTTTACAGCCTTTTCGGGGTAGTCATTTACAATCTCGTCCACCGCGCGCATAAACTGCTCACTCTCCCTGTCCCGCACCAGCGCGATTATCGCCTTTTGCCAGGGGTAGTTCATAACACTGTCAAACTGCCCGCCTAAAAGATACCGGCGCCTGTGCCCCATGCTCTCTTTTTTAACGGCGTTCTCCCACACCTCGCCGATAAATAGCGCGCCCCGGTCCACCGCCTTTATCCGTGCACGCGCCCGCTCAATAAACTCGTCCGGCAGCTCGTCCGCCACGTCAAACCTCCAGCCCCCGGCCCCAAGCCGCTGCCAGTACTCCAAAACCCCGCCCGGCCCGGTTATAAACTTTAAAAACCCCGGCTCCAGCTCCCTGGTATTGGGCAGACTTTTAAACCCCCACCAGCTCTCATACTCGTCCGGCCAGTTTTTAAAGCTGTACCAGCTGTAGTACTCTGAATTTTTGCTGTTGTATGCGCCAATACTATTATAATGAGAGTACTTGTTAAAATATAAGCTGTCCGCGCCGGTGTGGGAAAACACGCCGTCCAGTATAACACGCATGCCCCGCGCCTGCGCCGCCTTACACAGCTTATTAAAATCGGCACTGCTGCCAAGAAACCTGTCAACCTTATGATAGTCGCCAGTACTGTAGCGGTGGTTTTCAGCGCTCTCAAATATCGGGTTGAGATAAATGTGGGTAACCCCAAGCCCCTTTATATAATCCAGCTTTTGGGTTATCCCCTCAAGGCTGCCGCCGAAAAAGTCATTTGCCTTGTAGCCCGGCGTGTCATAAAAACTCTGCGGCCGCTCTTTCCAGCTTTGGTGCACAACCCTTCCTTCACACTCTGGCGGCACCCCGCACCTGAAAAACCGGTCCGGAAAAATCTGATACATTATAGCACCAGGCGCCACCGGCGTATCAAAGCTTGGCATAAACGCGGTAAAATACCACTCGTCCAGCCAGTCAGCCACTACAGCGCTAAACCCGTCCACCGTGCCGCAAAAATGCATGCTGCCGTCCGGGTGCACCAGCTCAAACCTGTACCGGTACAGCCCGGGCGCAGGCACTGTCACCCTCCCGGCATATGCGCGCTTGTCACCTAAAGCCTCATCGCTTTTTAAAAGCTTAAAGGTTAAAACACCCTTGCCCCGAATCTTGAGGTTGACATGCGCCACATCCAGCGCATCCGAAATATAAAACTTAAACTCCACTACACTGCCAGCCGGCCTTGCCCCCGCAGGGCTCTTGCAGCGTGTGTCGCGACTGTCAAAGTATACCATTTTAAACGCCTTTCATAAAAAAATCATTAAAATTATAGTAAAAGATGGTCGTTTTGTCAACTTACACTTGCAAAGCTGACATATTACATATATAATAAAGATATATCAAATGTTTAATTTGGGTGGTTTTATGACAATACTTGAAAAAGCTAATAACCTTTCGTTTTGGGAGAGTGTGGACCCGCGCGCGCACGAAGTGCTGGGCGCGCACAGGGTAAAGGGCCAGCGCTACATGTTCAGGGTCTGGGCGCCAAACGCCGCGGCCGCGTATCTGACCGGGGATTTTTGCAGCTGGCAGCCAAAAGCGCACCCCATGCAAAAGGTTGGGGACAATGGCGTGTGGGAGATAATACTGCCCGGCATCCGCCAGCTGACCAGCTATAAGTATGTGCTTGAGACAAAGGACGGCAGGCTTATTTACAAGGCTGACCCGTATGCCACCCACTTCGCACTCCGGCCGGACACCGCCTCCAAGGTCTATGACATTTACGGCTACCGCTGGCAGGACCAAAAATGGATGGCCGGGCGCGGCAAGCGCTTTGACAAAGCACTTAATATCTATGAGGTCCAGCTGTCCAGCTGGCGGCAAAAGGAGGGCGGCGGGTTTTACGACTATAACCAGCTTGCCGAAATGCTTATAAAGCATGTAAAGCAGATGGGGTATACCCATATTGAGCTGATGCCGGTAAGCGAGTACCCGTTTGACGGGTCCTGGGGCTATCAGGTAACAGGCTTTTTTGCGCCCACCTCCCGCTTTGGCACGCCGCGGCAGTTTATGAGCTTTGTGGATAAGCTGCACTGCGCCGGCATCGGCGTGTTGCTGGACTGGGTTCCCGCCCACTTTCCTAAGGACGAGGCCGGGCTTTACGAGTTTGACGGCAGCTATCTCTACGAGTATGCAGACCCGCTCAAGCGTGAGCACCCGGACTGGGGAACAAGGATATTTGACTATGGCAAGCGCGAGGTCGCCTCGTTTTTAATCTCCAGCGCTATTAACTGGGCCGAAAACTATCACATTGACGGCCTGAGGGTGGACGCGGTGGCATCCATGCTCTACCTGGACTATGGCAAGCGGGATGGGCAGTGGCGCCCCAACCAGTACGGAAACAACTTCAACCTTGAAGCGATTGAGTTTTTAAAAAAATTCAATACTGAAACCCACTTAATCCCCGGCTTTATCACCATTGCGGAGGAGAGCACGGCCTACGCGGCCGTCACCATGCCGGTGGACAAGGGTGGCCTTGGCTTTGACTACAAGTGGAACATGGGCTGGATGAATGACACGCTAAGGTACCTTGAGATGAGCCCAAATGAGCGCAGCTCAAACCAAAGCCTTATAAGCTTTTCCACCAGCTACGCACTTAGCGAGAATTTCATACTCCCGCTCTCGCATGACGAGGTGGTGCACGGCAAACGCTCGCTTTTGCAAAAGCCGCCCGGCAGCTATGACGAGAAGTTTTTGCAGCTGAGCGCGTACCTGATGTACATGTACGCCCACCCCGGCAAAAAACTGCTGTTTATGGGCGGTGACTTTGCGCAGTATGACGAGTGGAAGGACAATACCGGGCTTGACTGGAACCTGTTTGGTTATGACCGGCACTATCAGTTTAGCCAGTTTATCATAAAGTTATTTAAGCTGTATCGGCAAAAGCCGGCATTTTTTGAGCTGGACTATGACGAGGCCGGTTTTGAATGGATATCGGCAGACGATTACCATAATAATGTATACGCGTTTTTGAGAAAGGACAGTACCGGCGGGGTGGCCTTGTGCATTTTCAATTTTTCTGATAAAATATTAGAAAACTATAAGATAGGCGTGCCCTTTAAAGGCCCGTGCGGCCTGGCGCTGTATAACGGCCTGTTTTTCGGCTGCCCTATGCCCATTAAGACAGTATACTGTAAAAAGAAGCCGATGCACGGGCGCACCTTTTCGGGCGAGTTTTTGCTGCCGCCCTACAGCGGCATGTTTTACACCCGCCAAAAAGGCGGCGTAAACTATGTAAGGCATAAGCCAGATTAAAAGGCTAAGGCCTTTAACCTAAAAATAACAGGCAAAAAACTTACGGAGCATGACAGTTTTTTTAAAAAACTAAAACTTATATCATATATAATATAATAATGTCCGCTTTAGTTTTTTAAAAACTAAAGCCCGGCCCCGCACAATATTAATAAAAACCAAAAATAATAAAAGAAAAGGGGAGGAAAATAAATGTATAAAGTTAGAAAACAAATTGTCGCAATGCTGCTGGCCGGCGGCCAGGGCAGCCGCCTGCACGTGCTTACAAAGCAGACGGCAAAGCCGGCGGTGCCGTTTGGCGGCAAGTACAGGATAATTGACTTTACCCTGTCAAACTGCTCCAACTCCGGCGTGGACACTGTGGGAGTTTTGACCCAGTACCAGCCGCTGGAGCTAAATGCGTATATCGGCAGCGGCCAGCCGTGGGATTTGGACCGCGGCTACGGCGGCGTGCATATCCTGCCCCCCTACTCCGGCTCAGCCGGCGGGCAGTGGTACAAGGGCACTGCAAACGCAGTGTATCAGAACCTGGAATTTATCGACCAGTTTGAGCCGGAGTATGTGCTGGTACTGAGCGGTGACCATATCTATAAGATGGACTACTCCAAGATGCTGGACTACCATAAAAAACACAAAGCCACCTGCACTGTTGCAGCGTTTAAAGTGCCGGATGAGGATGCAAGCCGGTTTGGCATAATCCGCACCAATACCGACGACCAGATAATCCAGTTTTACGAAAAGCCAAAGGAGTTTAAGGGCAATATCGCCTCAATGGGCATATACATCTTTGACTACCAGACACTAAAACGCTACCTTACGCTGGACGAAAAGGACCCCAACAGCAAAAACGACTTTGGCGCAAACATCCTGCCCACCATGCTGGACGGTGGTGAGCGGCTTATGTGCTACAAGTTTGATGGGTACTGGAAGGACGTTGGCACAATCGAGAGCCTGTGGGAGGCCAATATGGACCTTGTAAACCCCAAGGTGGAGCTAAACCTTAGCGACCCGGGCTGGAAAATCTACTCCCGGCATGAGGCGCTGGTGCCGCAGTATATCGGATATACCGCCAAGGTTTCAGAGAGCATGGTTACTGAAAACTGCATTGTGGAGGGCTCACTTTGGTACTCGGTGCTCTTTTCAGGGGTAGAGGTGCAAAAGGGCGCCTCGCTTAGCAGCGCCGTGGTGATGAGCGGTGTCCAAATCCAGCAAAACGCCAGCGTAAACTACGCCATTGTGGCGGACGATGCGGTGATAGAGGAAGGCGCAGTTGTCGGCTCCGCCCCGGAGGAGCTGCCGTACGGAGAAAAGTGGGGCATTGCAGTGGTCGGCCGCGGCGCGGTTGTAAAAAAGGGCGCGGTTGTGCGCGCCGGCCAGATGATAGAGCCATTCAGCGTTTACGGAGGTGAAACAAAGTGAGGGCATCTGCAATAATCTTTACCGGCAGCTATAACATTGAAAACGGTGAGCTGAGCAAGAACAGGACCCTAGCGTCCATCCCCTTTGCGGGCAGGTTCCGCACTATTGACTTTATACTCAGCAGCCTGGTCGCGGCCGGAATCAGGGACGTGGGCGTAATCACAAAAGAAAACTACGGCAGCCTGGAGGACCACCTGGGCGGCGGCCGGTACTGGGACCTGGACCACAAAAACACAGGCCTTAAGATACTGTCACCCTACTCCACCAACGTGGTCGGCAATGGTGAGCACTTTCGCGGCAAGCTGGACGCTTTGCGCAGCGTACAGCCCTACCTTGAACGCACTGAAGGCGAGTTTGTAGTGCTTGCAAACGGCAACACCATTGCAAACATCGATATTAACGCCGCCATTGATGACCATATACGCACCAATGCGGACGTTACCGCCGTGTACACCGAGATGGATGATATATTTTATGCCAACATGTACGTGCTTACCGACATGAACCGGCGTATATTCCAGGCAGCCTACTGCAGCGATAAGGAAGACCGCAACTTTAAAAAAATGGTGCTGCTTAATGTGTATATAGTGCGCAGGGATTTTCTGCTCAAGTTTTTAAAGCGCGCAAATATATACGACTACTACGGGCTGGAGCGGGAGCTGCTTATTAACAGAACTGACGAGTTTATAATCCGCGCGCACCGGCATAAGGGCTGGGCGCGGATAATCTACACCAACCGCCAGTACTACGAGGCCAGCATGGAGCTGCTAAAGCCGGAGGTTCGCGCGCAGCTGTTTTTAAAGGAGCGGCCGGTAATGACCAAGACCAAGGACACCTGCCCCACCCTCTATGAGCGTGGCGCCAGGATAGAAAACAGCCTGATTGCGGACGGGTGCAGGATTGACGGAACGGTTAGAAACTCGATAATATTCAGGGACGTTGTGATACAGCAAGGCGCAGTGGTGGAAGACTGCGTTATAATGCAAAGCTCTAATATAGGCGCCTATGCCAAGCTTAGCGCGGTAATAGCCGATAAAAACACCTCCGTCTCAAACGGGGTGCAGCTGATGGGCAGCCCGGACTACCCCTACCTTTTGCAAAAATGGACTGTGGTTTAAAGGGGGCGTGAGCTTGAAGGTACTATTTGTAACAAGCGAGGCGCTGCCATTTATAAAGACCGGGGGCCTGGGCGATGTGTCCGGCGCGCTGCCGGCGGCGCTTTCACGCCTTGGCCTGGATGTGCGGGTGGTGCTGCCGCTTTACTCCAATATAGCAGAAAGCATGCGTAAAAAGCTTAGGTTTGTAACCAGCTTTTATATCCATAACTCCTGGCGCAAGCAGTACTGCGGCGTGTTTGAGGCTGATATTGACGGCGTCAAGTACTACCTCATTGACAATGAGTACTACTACAAACGCCCGAGCATATACGGCGATTATGACGACGGGGAGCGGTTTGCATACTTTTGCCGCGCGGTAATGGAGCTTATGGGGCAGGTTGACTTTATCCCGGACATACTGCATCTTAACGACTGGCAGACTGCGTTTTGCTCAGTGCTGCTGCGCGCGCAGTACGCCATGCGGCCGGGCTACGCGCTTATAAAAAGCGTGTACACCATACACAATATCGAGTTCCAGGGCAAGTATGACCCGTATATACTTGGCGACGTGTTTGGCCTTGGCGAGTATGACAAGCCGCTGTTGTATTATGGTGACTGCATCAACCTCTCCAAAGGCGCCATTGAGTGCAGCCACGCTGTCACCACCGTGTCCCCCACCTACGCGGCCGAGATACAGGACCCATATTACGCGTTCGGGCTGGAGGATATACTAAGGGCGCGCAGCTTTAAGATACATGGCATACTTAACGGCATTGACACCGAGCTGTATAACCCTGAGACCGACCCTAAGATAAAAGTCAAATACTCCTTTAAAACCCGCGGCCTTAAGCGGCATAACCGCGCGGCCCTGCTCCAAAAAGCGGGGCTTGGGGACAGCGGCATGCCGGTAATCGGCATGGTCAGCCGGCTTACCCACCAGAAAGGGCTGGACCTTTTAATCGAGCGTATGGACTGGATGATGGGCCTTGGCTTCAGGCTGATAGTGCTGGGCACTGGCGATAAGGAGTATACTGACGCGCTGGAGTCTGCCGCGTGGCGGCATGGCGGCATGTGCTTTTGGAACAGGTTTGATGACGGCCTTGCCCGCATGATATACGCGGGGTGTGATTTCTTTTTAATGCCGTCCAAGTACGAGCCGTGCGGGCTTAGCCAGATGATAGCGCTAAGGTACGGCACGCCGCCGATAGCGCGGCTGTGCGGCGGGCTTAGGGACACGGTTTTCGGCTTTGACAGCCAAAGCGGCACTGGCAACGGCATTACATTTTTCGGCTTTGACGGGGACGACTTTGCCTCAGCCATCTGGCGCGCGGGCGAGCTGTTTGACGATAAAGCGGCCTACTCACTCTGCCGTAAAAACGCAATGAGCGGTGACTACAGCTGGGATAAAAGCGCAAAGCAGTACCGGGATTTGTATTTTTCGCTTATGGCAATGCCGATTCTATAATATATAACTATGGCAACGCCATTCTAAATAAATCATGATAACGCCTATTTACTGTGGCAACGCCGATTCTATAATATATAACTATGGCAACGCCATACTAAATAAATTACGATAACGCCTATTTCTATGGTAACGCCAATTCTATAATATATAATATGGAGGGATTTTTTTGGATTTAAAAACAGAGCTTAAAACAATACTCAAGGATAAATTCGCAGTAGCACCGGACAAGGCCACGCAAAAGCAGGTGTACAGCGCGGCTGTGGAGGCGGTGCGGCTAAAGCTAATGGACAGGTACAGCCGCACAGTAACCAGCCAGCAGGGCAAAAAGCGGGTGTACTACCTGTCAATGGAGTTTCTTATAGGCCGAAGCCTTAAAAACAATCTTTATAACCTCGGCCTTGAGAAAGATATGCAAGGGGCGGTAAGCGAGCTTGGGTACAGCCTTGAAAGTCTGTACCAAATGGAGCCGGACGCAGGCCTTGGTAACGGGGGGCTGGGCCGGCTTGCGGCCTGCTACCTTGACTCGCTTACCACCCTGGGCTATCCTGCAACCGGGTTTTCAATCCGGTACGAGTTTGGTGTGTTCAGGCAGGTGATAATGGACGGCTGGCAGGTCGAGTACCCGGACAACTGGCTGGAGCTTGGCGGGCAGTGGCTGGTCCCCCGCCCGGACGAGAGCGAAAAGGTGCGCCTTTACGGCACAGTGGATGAACACTGGAGCGAAAAGGGGCTTACCACCGTACACAAAGACTACACCACCATCCAGGCCGTGCCGTACGACCTTTTGATAAGCGGCAAGGGCGATACTGTAAACAACCTGCGCATCTGGAGCGCAAAAAGCGACGGCGAGTTTGACATGAGCCTTTTTTCCAGGGGCGAGTATCTAAAGAGCGCCGAAAAAGAGGTCAGCGCTGAGGCGATAAGCAAAGTGCTCTACCCTGCCGACGACCATGAAAAGGGCAAGCGCCTAAGGCTTACCCAGCAATACTTTTTTGTAAGCGCATCGCTCAAAAGCGTTGTGAGGGAGCATCTAAAGCAGTACCCTGACCTTGACAACCTGCCGGATGTGGCAGTGTTCCATATAAATGACACCCACCCCGCGCTCTGCGTGCCGGAGCTTATGCGGATACTGATGGATGAGCATGGCTACGCCTGGGACAAGGCGTGGGATATCACCACCCGGTCCATCGCCTACACCAACCACACGGTCATGAGCGAGGCGCTGGAGGTGTGGAACGCCGGCATGTTCAAAGAGATACTGCCGCGCATTTACTCAATTGTAAAAGAGATTGACCGGCGTTTTTGCAGCTGGGTGTTTGAAAACTTCCCGCAAAAACGCGGGGTGATTGACAAGCTGGCGATTATCGGCGGGGGCGGCGTGCGCATGGCCAACCTGTGTGTGGTGGCGGCGTACAGCGTAAACGGCGTGTCCGCCCTGCACAGCCAGATACTAAAGGACCAGCTGTTTTGTGATTTTAATGATATTTACCCCGCAAAATTTACAAATGTGACAAATGGGATAACCCACCGCCGCTGGCTGATAGAGGCCAACCCCAAGCTTTATTCTCTTATAAGCGAGCTGATAGGCGAGGGCTTTGAGCTGGACGCACAAAAGCTTGAAAGGCTTATTGAGTATAAGGACGACCGGCAGGTGCTGGACCGGCTGCGGCAGATAAAGTATGACAACAAGCTAAAGCTAAGCGAGTATATAGGGCAGAGCCTTGGCGTGTCGGTCGACCCGCGCTCGATATTTGACATTCAGGCAAAGCGGCTGCACGAGTACAAGCGCCAGCTGCTGTCAATACTGTACGCATATTCCCAGTATTTAAAGATAAAGCGTGGCAACACCGTTTACCCGCGCACGTTTATATACGGCGCCAAGGCTTCGGTAGGCTACGCCATGGCAAAGGAGATTATACGCTTTATCTGTGCCGTTGCGGACAGGATAAACGGTGACAGCATGGCCTCACAAATGCTAAAGGTTGTATTCCTTGCGGACTACCGGGTTTCGCTTGCGGAGCTGATGATACCCGCCGCCGAGATTTCCGAGCAGATTTCGCTTGCGGGCAAGGAGGCAAGCGGCACCGGCAACATGAAATTTATGATGAACGGCGCACTCACCATTGGCACAAGGGACGGTGCCAATATCGAGATACTAAACGAGGTGGGTGAGCAAAACATGTTCCTGTTTGGTATGGACGCAGGCGAGGTGCTTAATGCAAAAGGCAGCTATCACCCCCGCACAGTTTATGAGCGAAACGGTGAACTCAGGGAGGCGATTGACTCAATACGCCGGGGCGAGCTTGGCAACTTTGACTGGATTGTAAACTATCTTTTGGATAGTGACCCGTATATGGTGCTGGCCGATTTTGAGAGCTATGACAAGGCACAAAAGCGGGTGGAGATTGAGTACCAGCTGCCGCATGACTTTACCCAGAAATCGCTTATAAATATTGCAAAAAGCGGTATCTTCTCGTCCGACCGGAGTGTAAGGGAGTACGCACAAAATATCTGGCATATTTAAAAGCGGCAAAAAATAAAATTTGGCAATTTAAAAGGAGCGTTAAATTAAATGGAAATAAGAGCTTTTTCAAATAGTGACAGGTCAATCTTTACAAGGATGCACCGTGAGTTTTACAGCTCGCCTGCGGTGGTGCACGGCATTACCGAGAGCCAGCGCCAGAGCTTATTTGAGGCTGTGATAAACGGCTCGCCCTACCTTGACGGATATATTTTCTGGGAGGGTGCAAGGGCGCAGGGCTATGCGCTGGTGGCACGCGGATACTCCACTGAGGCGGGCGGCCAGTCAATCTGGCTGGAGGAGCTTTATGTGACGCAGGAGGCCAGGGGCAAAGGCATAGGCTCCCAGTTTCTTGAATTTTTGTTTGAAAACTATAAGGATGCAAAGCGCTTTGCGCTGGAGGTGAGCCCGCAAAACCGCGATGTAATACGCCTCTACCGCCGGCACGGGTATGAACAGAGTGAGTATATACAGTTTATATATGATAGATAAATAGCACGGCTATTTATAGCCCCAATATAATAAAGCGCAGCTTTTACAGCCCCATAAATTAAAGTTGCGGCTGTTCGCAGCAAATATAATAAATCGCGGCTTTTGCAGCCCCAAATATAATAAAGCGCGGCTGTTTACATCCCATATACCAATATAATAAAGCACGGCTATTTATAGCCCATACACCAATATAATAAAGCGCGGCTATTTATAGCCCATACACCAATATAATAAAGCGCGGCGTCAGCCGCGCTTTATTATATTAAAAACAAATGCCCT
>ERZ826242.533-NODE-533-length-54671-cov-4.727790_pt1 | contig 54671 bp, 42 predicted proteins | sample MGYA00519871_ERZ826242 | MGnify/ENA primary metagenome ERZ826242 (study PRJEB31778, sample SAMEA3449226) | human gut metagenome | biome: human gut; feature: human-associated habitat; material: faeces | place: United Kingdom | collected 2010/2012 ... | reverse complement strand
ATTTAAATCACCGCTTTTCAGTATTTACACAGTGGCATCATCGAGACCAAGTTCATCAACCGGAAATAGATGCTGTTCTTTATTATCCGTCATACCAAGCAGATAGTCCGTCGTTACTCCATAATACTTTGCCAACAGAGAGCGGATGGAAGGTATCTGTATAGTACCATTGACCCGGTTACAAAGAAAAGAAAGTTTCTGTACAGTTGGAAACTTGAAAAGAATGATAAGTTACCAGAAGGGAAAAAGCCAGACCTGTCATTAAGGGAAAAGGAAAAGCTTCTGGAGCGTGACTTGGCAAATGGGGTATCCCTGTCAGGTGGGGATATGACAGTGTTAGAGTTGGTTGAAAAATATATCAGCCAGAAGATAAATGTTCGTCCTACCACTTCGGCAGGTTATAAGACAGTAGTCAACCTTTTGAAAAGGGATGCGCTTGGAAAGGTAAAAATTAAACAGGTTAATACCATGGATGCCAAGTCATGGATTATGAAGCTTCAATCAGTGGATGGAAAGAGTTACAGTTCCATTCATACGGTTCGTGGAGTTGTAAGACCTGCGTTCCAGATGGCATACGAAGCGGACTTAATTCATAAGAATCCCTTTGATTTTGACTTACATAACTTCTTAATCAATGATTCGGTAAAAAGAGAAGCCTTGACAGGAAAACAGGAAAAGGACTTCTTGCAGTTTATCAAGCAGGATGAACATTTCAGTGAATGCTACGACGGCATGTACCTGCTTTTGCACACAGGACTTCGTATCGGGGAATTCTGTGGACTTACCTTGAAAGATATTGATATGCAAAAGAAAACAATCAATGTTGACCACCAGTTGCAATACGTTGGAAACAAGGGGAAATACATCGAGAAAACGAAAACGGACGCAGGAACGAGGGTATTACCCATGTCGGAAGAAGTATATGAAGTAATGAAAAGGGTGTTTGCAAACCGGAAGAAACCGAAGATTGAAATATGTATTGACGGCTATACAGGTTTTCTGTTCTTGGATAAGCGTGGAATGCCTATGATGCCTTATCAATGGGAGAAGCGGTTTCAGCGTTCTGTTGAAAAATATAACAAAATATATCGGGTGCAACTTCCAAAGATAACACCCCATGTCTGCCGCCATACATTCTGTACGAATATGGCAAAGAGGGGAATATCCGTAGAAACCCTGAAATATATCATGGGACATACGGATATCAGTGTGACTTTAAATGTTTATACTCACTTAAAGTTAGAGGATGCGGAGAAAGAAATAAAACGTCTGGAAAACATAGAAAAAGAGTTGAAAAGATGTGCACGATAAAAGGATAAAAGATGCCTGAAATAAAGTGGTGAGTAAAAATGAGTAAAAAGAGGGGTTTTACCTAGATTTTTACTCATTTTGCTTGCCAGGATATGGAAAGATATGCGAAGTTATGCTAGGATAGGGAAGAAAGGGTTATGTCGGGAAAAGCTGATAAAACCTAGGAAAAACAAAGATATGCAAGGATATACAAAGATATGGAAAGAAAAATTAGAGTTCTTATGGTGTGCCACGGCAACATCTGCCGTTCTCCAATGGCAGAATTCATTTTAAAGGACATGGTTAATAATCTCGGGCTATCAGATCAGTTTGAGATCGCCTCAGCGGCCACCAGCGCAGAAGAAATCTGGAATGGCATCGGCAATCCGGTTTATCCACCGGCAAGGACGGAATTGGCGAAGCACGGAATCAACTGCGAGGGCAAGCGGGCGGTTCAGATGAAAGCATCTGATTATGATAAATATGATTATCTGATCGGAATGGATTCCATGAATATCCGGAATATGGAACGGATTACGGGGCATAAGAAAGGAGATAAGATATACAAGCTTCTGGAATTTGCCGGATTGGAGGCGGACTGCAGAGACCCCTGGTACACATCAAGATTTGATGAAACATATAGAGATGTGGTGACAGGGTGTACAGCTTTTTTGGAGTGCCTGCAAAAGGAAGGAAAGATCTGCTGACAGGCTGGAGCATTCAGAGGAATAACTGAAGAAAATGCACGTTAGTAATTGGGGAGTAATTGGAGAGTGCTCAAAAACCGTTGGTCATTTCAATGTGATTATGCTATAATAAAAACGATATCGGGATCAAAATCTGGAAATCAGTGAAATGCATATCTGATTTTAAAAGGTTGATCTGTGAACAATCGATAATATGTCAGGGGGAGGTTATAGCATTGAAAGGAAAGGATAGTTTTGCACAGAAGTTAAAGAAGATTTTTATGTTGCTGATCGGGGTATGCTGTGTATCAGAATTATATGCGATTCTCGGTATGGCAGGGGTTGGCAATAAGGTGATCAATATTATTGTTCATGGCCTTTTGTTGATCATAAATATTGTGATTGCAGTGAAGGGATATGGTGTTCTGACCAGGAAATTATTTGCGCCCATTGCTGAGATGGGAGAGGCTGTGAACAGTCTGGCTGAAGGAAAGCTGGACGCAGAGATTACATATAATGAAGACAATGAACTTGGAAAGCTCGCTGAAAGCTTCCGGAGAGCATTTGATAATCTGCGGACAGTGATCGGTGATCTGACAGAGATCCTTGGAGAATTTGCTAAAGGTAATTTTAATGTCAGGAGCAAGCACAAGGAGGCTTATGTTGGAAGCTATGCCATCGTGCTTGAAGAACTTGTGAACCTTGTGAAAGAATTCAGTGATACTATGGGAGATATTGATGCAGCAGCCGAGCAGGTGTCTGCGGGATCCCATGACCTGGCATCCAGCTCTCAGGAACTGGCACAGGGAGCGACAGATCAGGCAGCTGTAGTAGAAGAATTGCTTGCAACTGTTACTGAAGTAACTAGTCAGGTAGTAAGGAATACAGAAACTACGGACAAGGTACATGAGAATGCTAAGATCATCGGTGAACAGGCACAGATAAGTAAGCAGAAGATGGCAGAGTTGACAGCAGCCATGGAGAAGATCAAGGAGACTTCCGGCAAGATTGAAGAGATCATTGCAGATATTGAGGAAATTGCATCCCAGACGAATCTCCTTTCCCTGAATGCAGCGATCGAAGCGGCGAGAGCGGGAGAGGCTGGCAAGGGCTTCGCAGTTGTGGCAGACCAGATCCGCAAGCTGTCAGAAGACAGCTCTGCAAGTGCAGTTACCACGAAGAAACTGATTGATGAAGCAATCAGCGAAGTAAAGAGTGGCAATGATATTACCGCAGATACCGCAGAGGCACTGAATAAGGTGAGCGACGAGATGGACAAGCTGGTAGATGCAGTTGCCACGATCAGAACAGCTTCTGATAAGCAGGCTGCTTCTGTGAAGGAGATTGAGCAGAGCGTCAACCAGATCAGCGGTGTGATCCAGAACAATTCTGCAGCAGCGGAGGAAACCTCTGCAACCAGCCAGGAGCTGTCAGCGCAGTCGGTTACATTGAAGGGACTGGTAGAAAAGTTTCAGTTAAGAGAGGATTAATTTTGCAGCAGAAAATATGTTATATCATAGGAGCCGGCGAATGCAGCCGGCTCTTGTTACCTCTGAAAAAGGAAGATTTTGTCATAGCTGTAGACGGAGGCTATGAGTATGTGAAGGATGGCAGGGTAGACCTGGCAATCGGTGATTTTGATTCCCTGCATTATATTCCGGAATGTAAAGAAAAAGTCGTACTGCAGCCGGAAAAGGATGATACGGATACGCTTTCCGGCATCAAAGAAGGGTTGAAAAGAGGTTACCGGTATTTTTATCTATATGGCGGTCTTGGTGGAAGAGTGGATCACAGCTATGCTAATGTGCAGTGCCTTTCTTATCTGCAGAAGCATGGTGCCAGAGGCTGGCTGATAGGAAAGAAACAGGTGATCACAATGATCAGCGGAGGAGAAAAGATTTGTTTTCCCGAAGGAGCAGACGGTTATGTATCTGTTTTTTCTTACGGGGAAAAGGCAGAAGGTGTGACTCTGCAGAACCTGAAATATGAAATAGCAGATGCGGTTCTTTCTGATAACTTCCCGATAGGAGTCAGTAATGAATTTACCGGACAGGCAGCATCGGTATCAGTAAAAAGAGGACGTATTCTTGTAATATATGATAATCAGTGGAAGCCGGGAGCACTTCCATAATCACGTACCGCATACAGGCAGAGCAGGGTCTGGACAAGCTGGCTTGCCAGAAGTCCAAGGAGGTAACCATTAATTCCCATTACAGGAATCAGGAAAAAGACGAAGAACAGACGGACCAGCAGGCTGATCATGCTGTACAGAAAGGTCAGACCTGTTTTGCCAAGACCATTCAGGATGCTGCTCAGGGTAGATGCAATATACATTAAAGGACAGAGAAATCCGAGAACGCTGATGAAGCGGCCGGCAGCTTCGTTCTGATAGAGAAGATTTCCAAGAAAAGAGCCGCCAAGGAAAAAGATCAGAGTAAAGACGCTGCCCAGAAGAAAACCATATTTGACAGATTTTTGAATCGCCTTTTCTACTATATGTTGATTGCCGGTGGCATCAGCTTCCGAAACGACAGGGAGAAGCAGGACGCAGACAGAGCCTGTAATGGCACTTGGAAACAGAATCAGTGGCAGGGACATACCGGTCAGAACACCGTAGATACTGAGAGCCGCTTGATGAGCATATCCGTATCTCAGGAGCTGCGCCGGGATGAAAACAGCTTCTACACTCATCAGAAAATTGATGATCACACGGTTGGCAGATAGTGGAATGGACAGATGAAGCATATCAGAAAGAGCGCGGTGCAGATTGACAGGCACATTTGAAGAGGCAGATGATGTATTCAATTTCCCAGAGAAGTGAGCCCAGGCAGCGATCAGGGACACCAGCATAGAAGCACATTCACCAATGACCAGACCAATGACAGCAAAGCTGATTGTTGGAGAGTATCCTCTTTTCTGACATAGGGCATAGATCACATAAACACTGCCAACCCGCATGAGCTGTTCGGAGAGCTGACAGATCGAAGGGATGCCGGTTTTTTTAATCCCGTAGAAATAACCGTTGATGCAGGAATGAACGGCAGCCATGGGAATGGAAAGAGCGATAATGCGAAGAAGAGGAGCAGTCCTGTCTTCCATAAGAAAGCGTACGGCGATCTGTTCTGAAAAGCAGTAAACAAAGCCAGCACACAGAATGGAGAGCGCAAGGGAAAGAGTAAGACCGGAGAATAAATAAACAAAAGAATACCGATAATCTCTGGTAGAGGTTTCTCTTGCCACAAACTTGGAGATGGCGGTCTGGATCCCGGCAGCAGAAAGAGCAAAGGTGAGTGCGAGCACAGGGGCAGTAAGCTGATAGATCCCCATACCTTCTGCTCCAAAGACCCTTGACAGAAAGATACGGTAAAAAAAGCCGATAAACCGGCTGACAAAGCCGGTGATGGTTAAAACGACCGTCCCGAAAACCAGAGGATTTTTCAGTGAGAAATGGCGCATGAAAGGATATCATCTCCTGCAGGTGTTAATGCTAATATATGCAGAGTTGGAAATTGACAGAACAGGGAAGAAATGGTATATTGTTGCGAGACAACCTACTTGATTACTAGGGCAAACAGAGAAAGGATTTAATGATCAAAATGAATAAGCTGATCTATCTTGATAATGCAGCAACGACCAAAACCGCACAAGAAGCGGTGGATGCCATGCTGCCCTATTTTACAGAGTATTATGGAAATGCCAGCAGCATTTATTCTCTTGGAGCAGAGAGTAAAAAAGCCATGACAGAGGCCAGAGAGGAGATTGCAGGGAGCATTGGTGCATCGGCACAGGAGATCTACTTTACAGCAGGTGGCTCCGAATCTGACAACTGGGCATTAGTTGCGACTGCAGAGGCTTATGAGAGCAAAGGAAAGCACATTATTACCTCGAAGATCGAGCATCATGCGATTCTGCATACCTGCGAATATCTGGAAAAAAGAGGATTTTCCATTACCTATATTGATGTAGATGAAAATGGGGTACTTAAACTGGATGAGCTGAAAAAGGCAATCCGTCCGGATACGATCCTGATCTCTGTGATGTTTGCAAATAATGAGATCGGAACGATTCAACCTATTAAGGAGATCGGAGAAATTGCCAGAGAGCACGGCATTCTGTTCCATACGGATGCAGTACAGGCCTATGGACATGTGCAGACAAGAGTGGATGAACTTCCCATCGACATGATGTCTGCCAGCGGACATAAGATCAATGGTCCCAAGGGTATTGGTTTCTTATATATCAGAAAAGGTGTTAAGATCCGTTCCTTTGTACATGGCGGAGCACAGGAGAGAAGCCGCCGTGCCGGTACAGAGAATATTCCAGGTATTGTCGGACTTGCTGCTGCAGTAAAGAAGAACTTTGCCAATATGGAAGAGCGTACCAGGAAAGAGACAGAGCTTCGTGATTATCTGATCGAAAGAATAGAGAAGGAAATTCCCTACTGTAGACTGAATGGACACAGAACAGACAGACTGCCGAACAATGTAAACTTCAGCTTTCAGTTCATTGAGGGAGAATCCCTGCTGATCATGCTGGATATGAAAGGAATCTGTGCTTCGAGCGGTTCAGCCTGTACATCAGGTTCGCTGGATCCCTCCCATGTCCTTCTGGCGATAGGACTGCCTCACGAGATCGCACATGGATCCCTGCGCATGACGTTAAGTGAGGAGAATACAAAGGAAGAAATTGATTTTGTGGCAGATGAACTGAAGGGAATTGTGGAGAGACTCCGCAGTATGTCACCGCTTTACGAAGACTTTATTAAGAAAGAGGAAAAGAAGCATGTACAGTGAAAAGGTAATGGATCATTTTAATAACCCGAGAAATGTGGGAGAGATTGAGAATGCAAGCGGTGTAGGTACTGTTGGAAATGCAAAATGCGGCGATATTATGCGTATTTATCTGGATATTGATGATAATCAGATCATCAGGGATTGCAAATTCAAGACATTCGGCTGCGGTGCAGCTGTAGCGACCAGCAGCATGGCAACTGAGCTTGTTAAGGGTAAGAGTATTAAAGAAGCCATGGAAGTGACTAATAAGGCGGTTATGGAAGCACTTGACGGACTTCCACCGGTTAAGGTGCACTGTTCCTTGCTGGCAGAAGAGGCGATTCATGCAGCACTCTGGGACTATGCAGAGAAGAACCACATAACCATCGAAGGTCTTTCCAAACCCAAGTCAGATATCCATGAGGGCGAGGAAGCGGAAGAGGAAGAGTATTAAAGCTTTTATGAAAAAGAAGGTTGTAGTTGGAATGTCGGGCGGCGTAGATTCATCTGTAGCCGCCCTGCTTTTAAAAGAACAGGGATATGATGTGGTCGGTGTGACCATGCAGATCTGGCAGGATGAAGAGCAGGCACTGAAAGAGGAACACGGTGGATGCTGCGGACTCTCAGCAGTTGAGGATGCCAGAAGAGTGGCACAGGTACTGGATATTCCCTATTATGTGATGAATTTCAAGCAGGAGTTCAGGGAAAAGGTCATGGACTATTTTACCTGTGAATATCTGCAGGGAAGGACACCAAACCCCTGTATTGCCTGTAACCGTTATGTGAAGTGGGAGTCCCTTTTGCAGAGAAGTCTGGAGATTGGCGCAGATTATATCGCTACCGGTCATTATGCAAGGATTGAGCAGCTTCCGAATGGCAGGTATGCGATCCGCAATTCCGTAACGGCAAGGAAGGATCAGACCTATGCACTTTATAATCTGACCCAGGATCAGCTTTCCCATACGCTGATGCCGGTAGGGGCTTATCATAAGGATGAGATCCGGAAAATGGCAGTTGAAAATGATCTGCCAGTGGCCTATAAGCCGGATAGCCAGGATATCTGCTTTGTACCGGATGGAGATTATGCAGGTTTTATTGAAAGGGAAAGAAGAGGAAAGGTACCGGGAGAAGGAAACTTTGTTTTAAAGGACGGTACAGTGATCGGCAGACATCTCGGTATCACCCATTATACGATCGGACAGAGAAAAGGACTTGGCATTGCCATGGGACATCCGGTTTTTGTGACAGAAATCCGACCGGAGACCAATGAAGTAGTGATTGGAGAAGCGGAAGATGTGATGGCAGATCACCTGACCTGCAGCCATATCAACTATATGAGTATTCCGGATCTGACGGAGGAAAGGCGTGTATTTGCCAAGATCAGATATTCTCATCCGGGAGAATGGTGCCGGATAAGGAAAGCAGGAGAAGACAGGATCTTCTGTGAATTTGAAAAGCCCGTCAGGGCGGTAACACCCGGACAGGCTGTCGTATTTTATGATGGAGAATATGTACTTGGAGGCGGCAGCATCGAAGGATGAGGCCGCCTTAATTACAGGCAGTGGAAATCGGCGATCCGGTTTTCAAAGGTAGTGTAATAACTGAAACCGCATTCACGCAGAACGTCAGCAGCTCTGTCAAAATCGCCGGCGATAGCGGACGGGTCGTGAGCATCTGAACCGATCGTGATGATCTCACCGCCAAGCTGCTTATAGCGCTTCAAAACGCCTGTGCAGGGGTGAACATCCTTCATTCCTTTGCGGAGTCCAGCGGTATTTAATTCAATGCCACGTTCCATTTCCAGAAGACGGATCAGAATCTTATCGAAGATATCCTGATATTTTTCATAGCAGTAATCCTTATCCCTGCTTGCTCCATAGCGGACAACATAATCTAAATGACCGTAGACATCAAAATTGCTGAAGACATCCAGATTCTCAAGGATGGAAGAAAAATATTCCCGGTAGGCTTCTTCGTCACTGCGCCCCTCATAAAAGGACGGATAGTAGGGATCACTTCCGTGGCAGATATGGGAAGAAGCTATGATGAAATCAAAAGGGTAGCTTCTGGAATACCGGTTCAGTTCCTTCTGGAGATGAGGCTGGATTCCGAGCTCCACACCAAAGAGGATCTGGATCTGATTTTCATATTTTTCTTTTAAGGTAGCCAGTTCATACAGGTAGGAATCGGTGTTTAATTCAAACATACCGGCTTCCTCGGGTTTTCCGTACACATAGTCCATATCCATATGTTCGGTAAAGCACATGGTAGTGAGCCCGAGAGAAATCCCCTTTTTTATCATGTCCTCCATGGGTGCCGTACTGTCGCCGGAATTGTGGGTGTGTAAATGATAGTCTGCGGTGATCGTCAAAGTAAATGACCTCCATTCTCTTCTTCTTAATCCCAAGTCTAGTGGATTTTCTAGGAAAATGCAATGAATCAGAAGAGAAAAGAGGGGGATTTATAAAAATTACATTAAATTTACAGGGAAACAGGAATATTTTTAAATTTACATCTTGCACTTTCCGGACAAATTAGGTAAAATAATCGTGCTGATAAAATTTTGTCAATCTATGGAAGATAAGTTTTCCTGGATGGCGAAATAATATAAAATTTATTCAATTTTAGGAGGAAACTAAAATGGCAGTAAAAGTAGCAATTAATGGTTTTGGCCGTATTGGTCGTCTGGCATTCAGACAGATGTTTGGTGCTGAAGGTTATGAAGTAGTTGCAATCAACGACTTAACAACACCTTCTATGTTAGCACACTTATTAAAATATGACTCTTCACAGGGCAGATATGTAGCTATCGGAGAAGAGGATCAGGTTACTGCTGATGACGAAGCTGGAACAATTACCGTTAAGGGTAAGACAATCAAGATCTACAAAGAGCCCGATGCAAACAATTGTCCTTGGGGCGAGATCGGTGTAGACGTTGTTCTTGAGTGTTCTGGATTCTATACCTCTAAGGCTAAGGCACAGGCTCATATCAATGCTGGTGCTAAGAAGGTTGTTATTTCCGCTCCTGCTGGAAATGATCTTCCTACAATCGTTTACAATGTAAACCACGAGACACTGACAAAGGATGACAAGATCATCTCTGCAGCTTCTTGTACAACAAACTGCTTAGCTCCTATGGCTAAGGCATTAAATGACCTTGCTCCTATCGAGTCTGGTATTATGTGCACAATCCACGCTTACACAGGCGATCAGATGATCCTTGACGGACCTCAGAGAAAGGGCGACAAGAGAAGAAGCCGTGCAGGCGCTGTAAATATCGTTCCCAACTCAACAGGTGCTGCTAAGGCAATCGGACTTGTTATTCCTGAACTGAACGGCAAGCTGATCGGTGCTGCACAGCGTGTTCCTACCCCTACAGGATCTACAACACTGTTATTCGCAGTAGTAGACAAGGCAGTTACCAAGGAAGAAGTTAACGCAGCTATGAAGGCTCAGGCTACAGAATCCTTCGGTTACAACGAAGAAGAGATCGTTTCTTCCGATATCGTTGGAATGAGATTCGGTTCCTTATTCGATGCTACACAGACAATGGTTAGCCCTCTTCCGGATGGAAAGACACAGGTAGAAGTTGTTTCTTGGTATGACAATGAGAACTCCTACACAAGCCAGATGGTTCGTACAATTAAGTACTTCGCTGAGTTAGGCTAATTCAGTTATAAGTATCTGAAAGAAAGACCTGTCTAAAGGTCCGGTCTTATGGACCGGACCTTTTTTGTACGGGATAATGCTTTAATAAATTTGGAGGATTGAATCATGGGATTAAATAAGAAATCAGTTGATGATATCAACGTAAAAGGCAAACGTGTCCTTGTAAGATGTGACTTCAACGTTCCTTTAAAGAATGGTGAGATTACAGATGAGACACGTATCGTAGCAGCTCTTCCTACAATCAACAAGCTGCTTGCAGATGGCGGAAAGGTAATCCTTTGCTCCCATCTTGGAAAGGTTAAGAATGGCCCTAACGAAGGAGAATCTCTTGCACCTGTAGCAAAGAGACTTTCTGAGAAACTTGGCAAGCCTGTAAACTTTGTAGCAGATTACAATGTAACAGGATCTGCTGCTACAGAGGCTGTTGCAGCTATGAAGGATGGCGATGTTGTTCTGCTTCAGAATACACGTTTCCGTGGTGCAGAGGAGACCAAGAACGGAGAAGAGTTCTCCAAGGAACTGGCTGACCTTTGTGATGATTATGTATGTGATGCTTTCGGATCTTCCCACAGAGCACATGCATCCGTAGCCGGTGTTACCAAGTTTGTTCGTGCTAAGGGTGGTTCCTGTGTAGTTGGTTATCTGATGCAGAAGGAAATCAACTTCCTTGGAAACGCAGTAGAGAATCCGGTAAGACCTTTCGTGGCAATCCTTGGTGGTGCTAAGGTTGCAGACAAGCTGAACGTTATCAATAACCTTCTTGAGAAGTGCGATACACTGATCATTGGTGGTGGTATGGCATTTACCTTCTTAAAGGCTAAAGGATATGAAATCGGTAAGTCTCTGGTTGATGATGAGAAGATTGATTACTGTAAGGAAATGATGGATAAGGCTGAGAAGCTCGGTAAGAAGCTGCTTCTTCCTATCGATACTACAGTAGCTGCAGAGTTCCCGAATCCTATCGATGCTCCTATTGAGGTAGAAGTAGTAGATGCTGACAAGATCCCTGCTGATAAGGAAGGTCTTGATATCGGAACCAAGACAGCAGCCCTCTATGCTGATGCTGTTAAGTCTGCTAAGACTGTTGTTTGGAACGGACCTATGGGTGTATTCGAGAACCCTACTCTTGCAAAGGGAACTATCGCAGTAGCTAAGGCTCTTGCAGAAACAGATGCAACTACAATCATTGGTGGTGGTGATTCTGCAGCAGCAGTTAACCAGCTTGGTTTCGCTGACAAGATGAGCCATATTTCAACTGGTGGTGGAGCTTCCCTTGAGTTCCTTGAAGGTAAGGAGCTTCCTGGTGTAGCAGCTGCTGACGACAAATAACCGAAAGCAACTTAGTGAATGCAATATTAAATTTAGAAAGAGGATAATAAAATGGCAAGAAGAAGAATTATTGCCGGCAACTGGAAGATGAACATGACTCCCAGCCAGGCAGTTGAGCTTTGCGCAACACTGAAAGATTTAGTAAAGAATGATGATGTAGATGTAGTATACTGCGTACCTGCAATCGATATCGTACCTGTAGCAGAAGCTATTAAGGGAACCAACGTTAAGTTAGGCGCTGAGAACTTCTATATCGAAGATAAGGGAGCTTTCACAGGTGAGATTTCTGCTCCTATGCTCAAGGATGCTGGTGTTGAATATATCATCATTGGACATTCTGAGAGAAGAGATATTTTCGGTGAGAACGACATCCTGATCAATGCTAAGGTTAAGAAGGCATTCGCTGCTGGACTTAAGCCGATTCTCTGCTGTGGTGAGTCCCTTGCACTTCGTAAGGCTGGCACATACAAGGAGTGGATCGCAAGACAGATCAAGTGGGATCTTACAGATGTAACTGCTGATCAGGTTAAAGAGCTTGTTATTGCTTACGAGCCTATCTGGGCTATCGGAACAGGTGAGACAGCTACAGCTGACCAGGCACAGGAAGTATGTAAGATGATCCGTGACGTTATTGCAGAAATGTATGATGCTCCTACAGCTGAAGCAGTTCGTATTCAGTATGGCGGATCCATGAATGCAGGTAATGCAGCAGAACTCCTTTCCAAGGATGACATCGATGGTGGTCTGATCGGTGGAGCAGCTCTTAAGCCTGACTTCGGAAAGATCGTTAACGCTTAATTAATGTGAAATGGATATTCTGGAAACAGAATCAAGGTATAACAAAAGAAAGAACTCTGGTGCGTATTGCATCAGGGTTCTTTACTTTTAGGACAATAGAAAGTATACTGATAAAAATAGATTAAAAAAGGTTGGAGTTCAGAGTGGAATTAATAGGAAATGAATGGATCAGATGCGCAGCAACGGGGGATTCCAATGCTATGCTTATCTGGGTTCTTGTGATCGCTGTTGCATGTGGCGGTATCATAACTTCGGTCATTATGCTGCTTAATGGCAAAAATGATAGAAAACAGTCAGGAGAAAAAGGACGTAAGAAGGAGAGGGCTCATGAGAAATAAACTCTATATGGTAATTCCCTGTTACAATGAACAGGAGGTACTTCCCGAAACTTCAAAGCGCCTGAAGGAAAAACTCTCGACACTGGTAAAGGCAGGAAAGATCGATCCAGAGAGCAGGATCATATTTGTCAATGATGGCTCCAAAGACAGAACATGGGAGATCATCAGGAGACTTCATGAAGAAGACCCGGTTTTTGGCGGGGTAAACTTAAGCCGGAACAGGGGGCATCAGAATGCGCTCCTGGCGGGACTGATGACAGTAAAGGATCATGCAGATATGGCTATTTCCATGGATGCAGACCTGCAGGATGATATCAATGCCATTGATGAAATGGTTGAGAAATATCTGAATGGAACAGATATTGTATATGGTGTGAGAAGCAGCCGTGCGAAGGACACCTTTTTCAAAAAGGCGACTGCAGAGGGCTTCTATAAACTGATGAACACCATGGGGGTCAATACGGTATTTAATCATGCGGACTACAGACTGATGAGTAAAAGGGCACTGGAGGGACTGGCCGAGTTTCGGGAGGTCAATCTGTTCCTTCGTGGTATCGTACCGATGATCGGATATTCCACAGATGTGGTTTATTACGAAAGGGGAGAGAGATTTGCAGGAGAGAGCAAGTATCCTCTTGGCAAGATGCTTTCTTTTGCAATAGAGGGGATCACATCTTTAAGCACCAAGCCGATCAGGATGATCACGTTCCTTGGATTTTTTATTTTTCTGGTAAGTATTGGGATTTTGATCTATTCCCTTGTCAGACATTTCATGGGAGCAACGATTGTAGGATGGACTACACTTATGGTTTCTGTCTGGGCTATCGGAGGACTGATCCTTTTATCGCTTGGCGTAGTCGGAGAATATATTGGTAAGATTTATCTGGAAACAAAAGCAAGACCCCGTTTCCTGATCGAAGAATTCCTGAATGATACAGAAAATGCAAAGAAACCAGAAGAGAAAACAGAAAGATGATTTTTTCTTCTTGACAGAACACGTAATAACAGATACAATTGGTCATGTTGTGATAAGGCAGCACTTTATCAAGGTGTTGCCTTTTTCGTTGCCCTGTATACGGAGAATGATTGCAGAATCAACGTGTATCTGCCTGCGGACAGAGATTTGAGTGAAGTGGACATGGCATCGGAGCAAAAGAAAGAGAAAGAGGTTTTTATGGATCAGGAAGTTAAGATGCAGGAAGCAAAGGAAAAGAATGTAACAAAGAAGGAAACGGCAGAACAGATGATAAAGGATCATGGAGTGCCAGATCAGGATGCTGGAATGGCATTTCAAGATGCAGCGATAGATGAAGATATTTTAAGGGCAGTTCTCTCTATGGGATTTGAAACCATGTCTCCAATTCAGGAAAAGGCGATCCCGGTAATGTTGGAGGGGAGGGATATTATCGGGCAGGCACAGACTGGAACCGGTAAGACAGCAGCCTTTGGGATTCCGATGATCCAGAGAGTGGATCCGGAATTGAAGAAGCTGCAGGGGATCGTACTCTGCCCGACCAGAGAACTGGCAATCCAGGCGGCAGAGGAGATCAGAAAACTGGCCAGATATAAGCATGGGATCAAAGTGTTACCGGTTTATGGCGGCCAGGATATTAACAGACAGATCAGAGCGCTGAGCAGCGGTATACAGATTGTTGTGGGAACACCGGGACGTGTGATGGATCATATGCGCAGGCATACGATCAAGACCAGGGAAATCCGCATGATTGTACTGGATGAAGCAGATGAAATGCTGAATATGGGATTCAGGGAGGACATTGAGACCATTCTGAAGGATATGCCAGAGGAGCATCAGATGGCATTGTTTTCTGCAACTATGCCGGAAGCAATCCTGCAGATTACCCATGAATACCAGAGTGAAGATGCAGAATATATTCGTGTGACACCTAAGGAGATCACAGTATCAGCAATAAAACAGGCCTATTACAAAATTGCAAGACAGGATAAAAAGGAGGCGATCTGCAGACTGATTGATTACTATCAGCCGGTAAGGGGACTGATCTTTTGTAATACCAAAAAGATGGTTGATGAGATGGCAGAATTCCTGAAGGAAAGAGGATATCAGGCAGAGGGACTTCACGGAGATCTTTCCCAGTATCAGAGGGATACGGTTATGAATTCTTTCCGGAATGGACGCTGTAATTTCCTGATCGCTACTGATGTAGCGGCCAGAGGGATAGATGTCAGTGGTGTGGACGCCGTATTTAACTATGACGTACCGGAAGATATTGAATATTATGTACACCGTATTGGCAGAACCGGACGTGCCGGCAGGACAGGCCGTTCCTTTACACTGGTCAGTGGCAGGGAAATCTATAAGATCAGAGACATTGAAAGGATCTGCCACACAACGATACAGGAAAGAAGGCTGCCTGCACCGAAGGATATTTTATCTGCCAAAGTGAAAAAAGTATTTGCTGCAGCCACGGAGATTTATACAGAAAAGGATCTGGAGCGTCTGCGGGGTATGATCGAAAGAGAGGCTGCAAAGAAGGAAACAGATCCCATTACGATTGCAGCGGCTCTTCTGTATATGAATGTGGGTGAAGAGCCGGAAGAACTCCAGGAGGAAAGATCATTCTTTGACAGAGTCAGAAGACGGGGCAGCGATGGCAGACGGAACAGCGGGGGACGCCGGGACAGCGATGGCAGACGGAACAGCGGGGGATGCCGGGACAGCGATGGCAGGCGAAACGGCGAGGGACGCCGGGACAGCAGAGGTCATGGACGAAACAGCTCTGGTCGTAGGACAGAGAGGAGCAGAAGAGAAAAAAGAAGATAAAAAAATTTGTCAATGTCTTTTTTCTATGATAACATAAGAGAAGTTGGTTGTTTGTTTATTTATCAGAGGTTTGAGATGGAAGAGAAAGAGTTAAGAAGAATTAGAGAAAGAAATGAGGCAAGAGCAAAGCGCAAGAAGAAAAGAAAACGGATCGTGATGATCGAAAAGATCGTTTTTTCAGTGTTTTGTGTAGCTGTGATTGTTGTAGCAGGCGTACTGATCTACCGGCTTCTGCCAGGAGTACAGGTAGCCAGGCAGCTTAAGGAAGCGAATGCCTATATAGAAACGGAAGCCTATGATGATGCTATTGCATCCTGTCAGGAGGCGTTGAAGATAGATTCTTCCTCTGTACAGGCTTATCGTTCTATGGCAGGTGCTTATCTGACAAAGGAAGATACGATGGCGGCAGAGCAGATCCTGTATCAGGGCTGGGAGACTACACAGGATGAAAGCCTGCTGCAGTATTATTGTACAGTACTATTAAATGAAGCAGTAGATGATATCAATAGTCAGAATTGTACACTGGATACATTGGGCAAATGTGTGTCTGTACTGGAAAAGGATGCAGCTAATCAGGATGTATATACGCTTTTGGATGCCTGCTATGACAGACTTCTCGGAGAAGACAGTGAGCAGGAGGAGTTACTCTGTAATGGAACCGAAAGTGATTCCTGCGGTTATGAAGAATATCAGGATATGATGCTGAGACTTCTGCTGGTATATGATAGCCAGCCATCCGATCAGCTTCTTGCAGAGATCCAGAAGCTGGCAGCACCGAAGCTTGATGCTCTGTGGCTTGAAGTGAAGCATCTGGATGATTATGCGGGACTGCTTTCCAGGATTGTCGAGATCGGAGACAATGCAGAGCTGCAGCAGTTAAGCACCTGTGTACAGAAGGCGCAGGAAGCCCAGCAGCTTTTTGCCGGTGCATTTGAGATCTTCCGCTCCGGCAGCTTTGAACCGATCAAGGAGTTTATGAATAGTGAAGAGTATCTGGCGATCAGGGATGCCTTTATGAATGGAACCATGGAGTACTGGAAGGGAGCAACCTACATTCCGGTAAACTGTGACAAAATGAAGATTCTTTATGCAGATGGCAGCTATCAGTTTGCTTTTGCAGATTTTAAAGAATGTGGAAACAAATCAGACGTGATCAATATCTGGACAGCCAAGCAGGAGGATGCAGGGGTACAGAGAATCTGTATTTCCTATGAGCCTTCTTCTGAAAGTGGTGAGTATTTCCCTCATACAGTATATGAATTCATTTATCTCTACAGTAATGTCAAGATCAATGGAGAATATGTACCGCAGATGAATTATCGTTTCGAAACAAGAGTGGAGAACCCGGAGGGAACTGTGACTGAGCTGATCGGAGACTGGGGCGGCGAGCACGAGTGGACGACAGAGTTTTAAGCAGAGTTTTGGGATGCCGGAGAAAGAAATCAGGAGTGGCACTGCTGTATCTATGATACAGGCAGTGCCATTTGTGCCATGTGGAGTCTGTAATAGGCTCCTTTTTTTTCTAATAATTCATGGGCGTTTCCTTCTTCCAGGATGCCACCCTGATCAATGACAAAGATTCGGTCAGCTTTCTGGATAGTAGACAGTCTGTGTGCGATCACGAAAGAGGTACGTCCCCGCAACAGGGTCTCGATTCCCTCCTGGACAAGTAGCTCTGTATTGGTGTCGATGCTTGAGGTTGCTTCATCCAGGATCAGGATAGAAGGATCAGAGATCATAGTCCTGGCGAAAGCAAGAAGCTGTTTCTGACCAACAGACAGACCGCCGCCACGTTCCTTCAGCTCAGTGTCATAGCCCTTTTCGAGCTTCATGATAAATTCATGAGCATGGACTGCCTTGGCTGCTGCAATGATCTCATCATCTGTGGCATCCAGCCTTCCATAGCGGATATTGTCGCGGATAGTGCCGGTAAACAGGAAATTATCCTGTGTCATAATACCCATCTGACTGCGAAGACTTAAGGTAGTGACGCTGCGGACATCAATGCCATCGATCAGTACAGCACCCTTCTGGACATCATAAAAACGGCTGATCAGGTTGACAATGGTTGTCTTACCGGCACCGGTTGGACCAACCAGGGCAATTGTTTCCCCAGGATGGATATGGAAGGATACATTTTGCAGGACGTTAACCTTATTGTCATAGGAAAAGCATACGTTCTGGAAAACGACATCCCCTTTCATGGGAGGCATGACAGAATCGTTTTCATCCGTAATTTCAGGTTTGGTATCGAGTACCTCAAAGATACGTTCAGCAGCTGCAAGATTGGTGATGATCTGGTTATAAAAATTACTCAGGTTCATGATCGGACTCCAGAACATACCGATATAAGTGCCAAAGGCGATAAAGGTACCAAGGGATACCTGATCTGTACCAAGAATGCGGATGCCAACAAAGTACATGGCAGCAACACCAAGACCCCAGGAAAAATCAATAATGGAGCCAAGACTGTCATTCATGCGGCAGGCTCTTATGAAAGAATGTCTGTGTTCTTTTACCAGCTCACGAAAGGTTTCTGCAGTTTCCTGCTCGGCCGTAAAGCTCTGGATGACCCGGATGCCGGAAATATCTTCGTGGATAAAGGCATTCAGGTTGGAAGCTTTTTTACGGAAGATCTGCCAGCGCTTGTGGGAGATCGTCTGGATCAGCCACATGCCAAGAGCCATTAGTGGAAGTGAACAGAGGGCTGCCAGGGCAAGAGGCGGATTCTTGACCAGCATGATCCCTGCTACAGCAATGACAGTCAGCAGATCGGGGATCATGGTAGTAACAAAATTGCCAAGGACATCCTTAAGGGAATTGATATCACCGATGATCCTCGACAGGATCTTACCGGTAGGACGGCTGTCGAAGAAGTTAAAATCCAGTGTCTGGATATGGGTATACAGTTCCTGTCTTATCGTAACCAGAATGCTGTTTGTAATGTCTGCCATGAGATACATACGAAGTCTGATCCCGGCAACCATCAGCAGATTTAGAACAGCAGCAGCCAGAATGAGCCGGAAAAGACCTGACATATTACCGGATGTAATATCGTTGTCAATGGCATATTCCATGAACAGGGGATTCAGCAGGGATACAACAACACAGAAGCCCATGATCACAAGAACAAATGTAATTTTCTTTTTATAGAAGAGCAGATAGGAGAACAGACGTTTTAAGGTATTCCGTTTGCTGGTTCCTGTGGAATGCTCATCTTCTTTATAGGAATTAACACTCATGGGTGTGTCCCTCCTTTTCTTTTGATTCTGTGTCCTGTCCATACTGGGCAAGATATGTTTTATAATACAGTCCTTTCCTGGCAAGCAGAGACTGGTGGGTACCACGCTCGGCAATACTGCCATTTTCCAGGATGATAATTTCATCGGCATGACAGACAGCACTGATCCGGTGACCGATGATGATCTTGGTGGTATCGGAAAGTGACTGCAGTGTTTCGTGGATATTCTGCTCGGTTTCCATATCAAGGGCAGAAGTTGAATCATCCATAACAAGTACAGGATCCTTTTTGGCAAGGGCTCTGGCAATTGTGATACGCTGTTTCTGTCCACCGGAGAGCCCAACACCACGTTCTCCAATGACGGTATCGTACTGCAGGGACATTTTTTCCACGAAGCTTTTCGCCTGGGCATTCTGGATCGCAGATCTGACAGCATTTGCAGAGAGTTCATTTTTCTTGCCAAGCTTTACATTTTCCTGGATCGTATCAGAGAACAGGAATACGTCCTGCATAACCGGAGAAACTGAACTGCGAAGCTGCTTCAGGGAGAGCTTTCTGATATCTATGTCATCCAGATAAACGGCACCTTCTGATACATCATAAAGACGCTGGAGAAGGTGGATGATAGAACTTTTGCCGGCTCCGGTAGCACCCATGATACCAATTGTCCTGCCGGGTTCCACACAGAAGGAAATATCGTGAAGGATTTCATAACCGTCAGCCTTATGAAAAGAGACGTTTGAGAATTCTACTTTTCCCTTTATGGAAGGAAGGATGACCGGGTTTTCAGGATCTTTAATGCTTGACGTTTTCGCATAAATTGCTTTTAATTTTTTGCTGGAGGCAATACCGCTTGAAAGGGAGTTAGTCAGCCAGCCAAGCATTTCCATAGGCCATACAATATTCATTGAGTAGGCGAGAAAGGCAGAGAGGGTTCCCAGGGAAATTTCTCCTTTCATGACAAATACACCGCCGATCATCAGCATGGCAAGAGGAAGCAGTTTGGTGATCAGACTGATATAGGGAGAGTACTTTATGAAAACCTTTGACTGCTCCATATTCAGGTCATAGTAGCGTTTGTTATGGGATAAAAATTTCCCTATTTCAAATTTTTCTCTTGCAAATGCCTTTACGGTTCGGACACCGGCAAGATTTTCCTCTGCAACCGTATTTAAGGTGGCATTTTCCTCACTGATGGCTTCGTAGATAGAACCAAGCTTGTGTTCCATGGTAATGGCAATGCAGGCAGAGGCGATCATACAGAGCGTGGGAAGCAGAGCAAGACGCCAGTCAAGACTGTACATACAGAACAGCACGATGAAAGTGTGGATTATGACTTCAAGGATCAGCATTCCCACGAAGGAAAAGCAGTCCCAGATCCTGTCAATGTCATCCTTGATCCGGCTCATCAGTTCACCGGTTCCGGTTTCATCAAAGAAATCCGCACTCAGTGACTGGATGTGGTCAAACAGCCGGGTACGCATTTCTGCCATGATTCTGGACCCTGTTACATCGAAGGTGAATTCTTTAGTATATTGGAAAATACATCTGCCAACGCCTACGAGAAGTATGCCAAGCAGAAGTGGCAGAAGCAGATCCATGTTACCGCCTACAATGACATCATCTACGATATGTCTGGTAAGCTGTGGTGAGAGCATATCAAGAGATACGCTGATGATCATGGAAGCAATGGCGAAAAAATAGGCCAAACGGTGCTCCCAGAGATAAGTTGTTATTTTTTTCATGTATTCCTCTCTCAGTGAAACATACTGAAGATAGCTACCGGTGAGTTCACTTTTCAGTATGTAAGAATAAAAAAGCTGCCATGGAAATTACCATAGCAGCTGTAAACAGCAGTATCAGATTGTCTGGTTAAAAGGATCAGGTCAGTTCCAGATGGTACTTCCTGCAGACAAGAGGGTAATTTCTTCTTTGAAACAGCTATAGAATTGTGAATGTAAAGTACTGCGGTTGATCACGGTATATACCCTCCTTTCTACTTTGACCAGTTAATAATTATGCGATATGTAAACATTACAACGAACATTTGTACTTGTCAACAGGTATTTAATTAAATGTTGTATTTCAGGATCAAATGACGTAAAATATACAGAATATACAGGGGGAAATTTATATGGTTACATTACTTTCCAAAATTTTTATCAAAAACCGCGAACAGACAGAAAACCCGGAAGTACGGCAGGAGTATGGTATGCTGTGTGGAGCGGTTGGAATCTTTTTAAACCTGCTGCTCTTTGCAGGGAAAGCGATCGCAGGAGCAGTCAGCGGATCCATTGCCGTGACAGCAGACGCATTCAATAACCTTTCAGATGCCGGTTCATCGATCATCACACTGGTCGGTTTTAAAATGTCCGGACAGAAGCCTGACAGTGAGCATCCCTTTGGACATGGCAGGATAGAATACATAGCAGGATTTCTGGTATCTGTGATCATACTGATCATGGCTTTTGAACTGTTCAAATCATCAGTGGATAAGATCCTGCATCCGGAGCCGGTAGAAGCCGGTATGCTTGTGATCCTGATCCTGATCTTTTCCATACTCGTAAAAGTATATATGTTCGCATATAACAGATCTGTTGCAGCCAGGATAGAAAGTGAAACAATGGGAGCCGCAGCAAAAGACAGCCTGAGTGATACGATCGCTACCTTTGTGGTACTTGCTACTACTCTGCTTGCTAAATTTACCGGGATCCAGGTGGATGGATTCTGCGGTATCGTAGTAGCAGCCTTTGTCTGTATGACGGGAATCAGTGCTGCAAAGGATACGATCAGTCCGCTGCTGGGACAGCCACCTACACCGGAATTTGTAAACCGGGTGGAGGAGATCATCATGGAATATAAGGATCAGGGGATACTGGGGATCCATGACCTGGTAGTACATAATTACGGCCCTGGCAGAGTTATGCTTTCGGTGCATGCAGAGGTACCATCTACAGGAAATCTGTTGGAGCTGCATGATCTGATCGACAGGATCGAGCATCGTCTGACAAAGGAACTGAGCTGCAGTGCAGTGATCCATATGGATCCTGTCTGTCTGAATGATGAACTGACCAATGAACTGAAGGAGAAGGTTGAAAAAATTATAGAGGGAATGGAGGGGAAGGTAAGCTTCCATGATTTCAGGATCGTAAAAGGACCAACCCATACAAATCTGATTTTTGATATCCTTCTGCCCTATGAGTATTCCATGACGGATGAACAGGTAGTAGCATATTTGAAAGAAAAGATTGCAGAGATCGATCCGACTTATCAGGCTGTGATCGATGTGGATAAGGCATATGTGTGAGAAAGTAGTTGCTAATGAAGTAGAAAAACATATTGGTGTATTGGACGGGATACGGGCAGTTGCCATAATTATGGTGGTATGGTTCCATTTCTGGCAGCAAACATGGCTGACTCCTTATATTACGTTTGATAATTCATTGTTGCAATATATAGGCATTACTCAGATAAATATTGCAGATTTTGTTAGATATGGAGCAATTTTTGTTGATGTACTGATTTTCCTCAGTGCATTCTGCAATTTTTACCCTTATGCCAGGGCAATCTTACTTGGGGAAATGTGGCCAGATACCAAAAGGTTTTATTTTAAGAGGGCAGCCAGAATTTTACCTTCCTATTATTTTGCTGTTGCAGTTATGTTTTGCTTTGCTGTCAGTGAAGGGGCATATGAAGACAATCTGCCGTTTATGTGGAAAGATTTGCTGACGCATCTGTTTTGTATTGCTCCATTTTGGAAAGATACATATGTGTTTTCAAAATTAAATGGTGTGTTATGGACAGTGCAGGTGGAGGTGCTTTACTATATTATTATGCCATTGTTGGCAAGATTTTTTAAAAAGAGTCCATTATTGACATATATGGCAATGATGGGAATCTCCGTAATTACAGTGCAGTGGATTCTGATTCACTATCCCGAAGTAGGGATAGAATATGTAAATCATATGCTGACGTTTATGGGAGTTTATGCTAATGGCATATTGACATGCTTCCTGTTTCTTGCGTGGAAAATGTATGTGAAAGAAAATCCGTATACTAGGATGGCATCTTCTGTGATAATGATTTACTGTGTGATATTGATGAATAAACTGGTAATGAGTTACAATGCAGAAGAAATGATGGTGAGGCAGCTTGGCACGAGAATAGAACAATCCTTTCTGATTGCAGGAATTGTGTTCTTTTCCGGAACATCCTATTCGATATTGCAGAAACTATTGGATAACAGAATAATGAATGCCATTTGTGTTATTTCATATAACTTATATTTATGGCATCAGTTTATTGCTGTAAAGATGAAAGAATACCGGATACCATATTGGGAAGGTGAAGTACCACCTAATATGACTGGGAATACCAGATGGCAGATTAAATATCAGATTTTAATTTTGGTAAATTCTCTAGTTATTGCATGGGTAACAACCTGTCTGATAGAAAAACCTATGAGAAAATATATTTTAAAAGAAACAAAAGGGAACATATAAACAGGAAAGCAGTTGCAAGACCAGATGTTTCCGTGTATAATTCCAAGTGGAAAAGATTGTTACTAAAATAACAAATTCAAAGATAAAAAATCATAGTGAGGAGAATGAATCATGAAGAAACCTACAGTTTTAATGATTTTGGATGGTTATGGTCTGAATGACAGAAAAGATCATAACGCAGTAGCAGAAGCGAACACACCGGTTATGGATAAGCTGATGGCTGAGTATCCTTTTGTAAAAGGAAATGCCAGCGGTATGGCAGTTGGTCTTCCGGAAGGACAGATGGGAAACTCAGAAGTTGGGCACCTGAATATGGGTGCAGGACGTATTGTATATCAGGAGCTGACAAGAATTACCAAAGAGATCAATGATGGTGATTTCTTTAAGAACCCGGCACTTCTTGATGCAGTTGAGAATTGCAAGAAGAACAATTCTTCCCTGCACATGTTCGGACTTCTTTCTGATGGTGGTGTACACAGCCACATTACACATCTGTTCGGACTTCTTGAACTGGCTAAGAGAAACGGCCTTGAGAAAGTTTATGTTCACGCATTCCTTGACGGACGTGATACCCCTCCGGCAAGTGGTAAAGGATATGCAGAAGAGCTGGAAGCAGAAATGAAGAAGCTTGGTGTAGGCGAGATTGCAACAGTCAGCGGCCGTTACTATGCAATGGACAGAGATAACAACTACGACAGAGTGAAGCTTGCCTATGATGCACTGACAAAGGGGGAAGGCCTTCAGGCAGACAGTGCGACTGCAGGCATTCAGGCATCCTATGACAGAGATGAGACAGATGAATTTGTAAAGCCTACTGTTGTGATAAAGAATGGTGCACCGGTAGCGAATATTAAGGATAATGACTCAGTGATCTTCTTTAATTTCAGACCTGATAGGGCGAGAGAGATCACCAGAGCATTCTGCGACGATGATTTCAAGGGATTTGAAAGAGGAGAAAGAATCAGGACTACGTATGTTTGCTTCTCTGATTACGATCCGACAATCCCGAACAAGGAAGTTGCATTCAAGAAGATTTCTGTTACCAATACATTTGGTGAATGGCTGGCAGCTCATCACATGAAGCAGGCAAGAATTGCCGAGACAGAGAAGTATGCACATGTTACGTTCTTCTTCAATGGTGGTGTAGAGAAGCCAAATGAGGGAGAGGACAGAATCCTTGTAAATTCTCCCAAGGACGTTGCTACCTATGACTTAAAGCCTCAGATGAGTGCTTATGAAGTATGTGACAAGCTGGTAGACTCTATCAAATCCGGTAAGTATGATGTGATCATCATCAACTTTGCAAATCCGGATATGGTTGGTCATACAGGTGTGGAAGCTGCAGCAATCAAGGCAATCGAAGTAGTAGATGAATGCGTTGGCAAGGCAGTAGATGCGATCAAGGAAGTAGACGGACAGCTCTTTATCTGTGCAGACCACGGAAATGCAGAGCAGCTTGTTGATTATGAGACAGGAGCTCCTTATACAGCTCATACCACAAATCCTGTTCCGTTCATTCTTGTAAATGCAGATCCTTCCTATACCTTAAGAGAGGGCGGATGCCTTGCAGATATCGTTCCTACTCTGATCGAGCTGATGGGTATGGAAAAGCCGGCTGAAATGACAGGGAAATCTCTGTTGATCAAGAAATAGGCTATTTTATAAAACAGATCCATATGACCGCACGTTTAACAGCTAATATAGTTGAGCGTGCGGTTTTGTTTAGTGAAAATATAGTGATGAGGGAAAGCATGTACAAGAAAAAAGAAAATTTAGAGTATGGTATTATAACAGTACTGTCGGTAGGTATTTTTTTGACCATAGCCGGTATGCTGACAGGAAAGGGTCTACAGGATTCAACAGTATATAATTCGTATGCATTACAGGCAGATTCATGGAGGCAGGGAAGATTGGATCTTGGACAGGATTATCCATGGCTTGAACTTGCAATCTATCAAGGAAAGTATTATGTCAGTTTTCCGCCATTTCCTTCTTATATTTTGTTTCCGCTGACCTTCTTTTTTGGCAGTAATACGCCAGATGCCTGTATCCTGTTTATCAGTAATTTGTTGTGCGCATTCTATATGTACAGACTGGCTGTTAAAGAAGGAATAAATCCACAGGCAGCTATGCTGGAAACTTTACTGGCAGTGATTTGTTCTAATTATGTATTTGTGATGTTGGATCCCTCAGTGTGGTTTATTGCACAGGCGATGTGTGTAACTTTGTCAGTAGCAGCTGTTTATTATGCTGTTGAAGGAAGGGGTGGTCTTGCATTGGCATTATGGGCATGTTCAGTTGGATGCAGGCCGATGCAGATCGTTTTTTTACCATTACTGTTATATCTTTTATATCAGAAGGAACATATGGATTGTCCAGAAAGAAAAGTATTGGAAATGATCAGGAGAAGAGCTTTATGGTTTGTACCGGTAACATTAATAGCAGTATCTTATATGGTTTTGAATTATGTCAGATTTGGAAATATTTTAGAGTTCGGACGTAAATATCTGCCAGAGTTTGTAAATGAGTCCAATGGACAGTTTAATGTTATATATATGAAAGAACATATAAGGCAACTGTTCGCATGGCCACGATTTGATGAAAATGGGCGTATGATTATTGATAATATGGGGAATTTGAGCATGATGCTAATAACGCCTGTTTTTACTATATGTATTTTGTGTATGATTTATTCTGTTGCAAAAGGGAACACTGCCTTACTGAGAAAGCTGATTTTTGTAAGTATACTGGCAACGATTTATATGACGATCATTGTCATGCACAGGACAATGGGAGCATGGCAGTTTGGAAACAGATATTCCAATGATATTATTCCGTGGATTTATCTGGGAATTTTATGGTGTGATAAGGAATATCCAGGTTTTGTGAAATATCATATACCATTTGCTATATGGGGACTCTGTTTGAACCTTGTGGGTAGTGTAGCTGTTTATAATTGGTGGATCTGATAAAGCCGGATATCTCCACTGATAAACACACAGGTGAACGTTTGGTCAAACAGGCTTTCATCAAGGGTAAAGCTATTTCTTTCCCAGGAGGAGATCATGATATAATCTACATCGTATTTTTTAAACAGAGTAGCAGAAGAGATGGGATCTTCAAACATGCTTTTTACATCCTGCACCTTTTGCTCATCGTAGATGCCATGAGTAGAAAGAAGGAGAGGAGAACCGTTTACAATATTGCGGCCAGTCAGGGAAGTGATCTCATTTACATGACGGTCATTGGTCAGGATCACAGTGTCCGGGGGAGTCGACTGCTCAATATAAAGAGCTGCCTCTACGTGATTGTTTGCATAAAGAGTGTAATCGGAAACTATTTCCCGGCCGAGGGTCAGAATGGCGGAAACACAGGAAAACAGAAGAAAGCAGACAGTCCAAAGACGGACACCTGGAAGACGTTTTGCTTTCTGATAGATCCAGTCTCCATAGTCTGCACAGAGGCAGCATAGAAACAGATAGACCACATACAATAGCTTGTTATTGTCATATGTGTTAGGAGAGAAAGAGATCAGCTCCATGACAAACCAGATCAGAAAAGCCGGACATATGATGGCAAAGGTTTTCTTCGAGCAGTAGATTAGTGCTGGGATCAGCAGGAGAAAGATCACACCAAAGTTTTTGATATAAAACCAGAGATAAGGATCTCCCTGATTTGACCAGTTAAAGTGACTGGTGGTAAAGCCAGAGCCAGATGCCTGGGAGAATGTCCAGTTAAAGAGCTGGGGCAGGGCAAGCATCAGTATGATGACAAGATAGATTCCCCAGGTGAAAAGCAGCTCCTTACAGCCATTCTGCTTTATATAGGAACAGAGTGCAGTGATGCCAAAAAGAAATAACAGTGCAAGAACAGAAAGGCATATTTTCATAAAAACAGGACTGTCGCTTCCGGCTTCTCCATGGCTGAAAAGCTGTAGAATACTCATACCGGTAAAGAAGGAAAGACAAAGAAAAAGGCCGGGCTTTTTTATGGGAAGTTTATGAGGCAGGCTGTGGTATAACTGCATCAGAAGCCAGGAAGCACTGACCATGGCCATAGCCAGAAATGAATGGGTATGGATCATAGGAAGAGCTCCGACAAGCAGTGCGCAGAAGGCAAAAAGGTCTTTTTCCTGATGATACATAGCGCGCCCCAGAAGCCACAGACAGGGAAAAAGCACAGCATAGCCAAAGAGTGTGGCACGCTGCGGCAGAAGCATATCCACGATAACGTTGACAAAGCGGATGTTATTGCTGATCAGGTTTGTCGGAGTCTGATAATATTCCGTGAAAATATTCTGAAAGAAATAAGTCTTATTATTTGTCCAGTCCAAAAAGTAAAGAAATCCAAGTCCTCCATTATAAAAGAATAAAAACCAGGCAAGGCAGGCTTTTGAAACTTTTTTTAACCATGTATAAGCAAAACAGTAAAACCCTGTCATGACCTGAAGAATGGCAAAGTACATGGGAAACATATAGGCATAGCGAAGAGATGCTCCGAAGGTATACAGACTGGAGGAAATGCTGTCGCAGAGAAATGGGTAGCAGAGTCTGTGACCGGGAGAGATCGTATATTCCGGTGGAAATGTCTGCTGAACGGAAATTCCGGTAATGACGCCAAGATGAAAGTTAATATCCCCATAGGAACATTGGCCAGTGTGCAGACCGTCTTCCTTTACCAGCAGAGTATGGGTAGAGAGCATATAAGCAAAAAGAATAAAGGTGGTGCTGCACAGGATCAGAAATATCCAGTGCTTTTTTAGAAAGGCGCGAATACATTCTCTGGATGGCAGATGATATGGAGCGTTTTCAGCTTTGAAAAAATCCAGCAGAAAAAGGATCAGCGTACATGATCCGGCGGCCAGAATATGGGACAGCTTTGAAAAACCGAATATAAAGGAAAAAAGAGCGGGTATCCACATCAGAAGGACGCTGCCTAAAACGCTGCCGCACAGCAGCCTTGTGATCATATCTTTTTTGCGGAGCAGAAATCCGCTAAATAGGATACCACAGCCCTGAAAGTACAGAAACAGAACAGTGCCTGTGAGATTACCGAGAAAAGAACCGGTATGTACTAAAGTATTCATGATCGTTTCCTCTTTTACGAAAATGCTCATCAGCGAAATGCTGATTTTTCATTATGTTATCACAGAGTTTCTGAGAAAACAATGAAGAATACAGTATACCCCTGTGTTTCTTAAGATAACCTGAAGATAATCTTAACATTAAGGCAGGTACATTGACACATGGGAAATGCTCTGCTAGCATGAGAATATCGAAAGTGTATTAACTGTAATAATACACGTACAAATAGAGAAACAGATTCGCTCAGATTGAAAGAGAGGGGGACGCTATGATTTATATTGATGTCAGGGACAGCAGGCCTATATATGAGCAGATCGTTGAAAAGACCAGAATGCTGATACTGCGTGGGGTGATCAGGAAGGATGAGAAACTGCCGAGTGTCAGAAATATGGCAGTAGAACTTTCCATCAATCCAAATACCATACAACGGGCATACGGGGAGCTGGAACGGCTTGGTTATATTTATACAGTAAAAGGAAAGGGGAATTTTGCATCTGGAAAAGAGTCACTTCTTACGGAGTACAGGAAAGAACTGCTTGATAAAATTACACAGACCAGTGAACTGGCATTCAGTATCGGAGTGACAGAAAAGGAACTGACAGAGGCAGTTCTGGCGGCGGAAGGGAGAGCGTGAGATGATAGAGATCAGAAATATCAGCAAGTCGTTTGACGGGATCAGGGCAGTAGATAATGTCAGTGTCTCAATAAAGGAAAATACCGTATTTGGACTGATCGGAACAAACGGAGCAGGAAAGAGTACACTCCTGCGGATGGTTGCAGGAGTACTGGAACCGGATGAAGGGGAACTGGCAATAGATGGTCTTGCTGTATTAAACAATGTTGAGGCAAAGAGAAAATTTTATTTTATCGCTGACGAGCCATATTTCTTTGCAAACAGTAATGCAATGGATATGCAGAAATATCTTTCCAGTGTTTATCCTGAATTTATGACAGAGGATTTTTATAGTTATCTTGTAAATTTTGGCCTGGATAAAAGGCGCAAGGTCAATACCTATTCCAAAGGAATGAAAAAGCAGCTTGCCCTGATCTGTGGCATTTGCAGCAACGCAAAATATCTTCTCTGTGACGAAACCTTTGACGGGCTTGATCCTGTTATGCGCCAGGGGATCAAAAGTATCTTTGCCAGTGAAATGGAAAGAAGAGGACTGACACCGGTCATTGCTTCCCACAACCTGCGGGAGCTTGAGGACATCTGTGATCATGTGGGACTGCTTCATAAGGGAGGAGTGCTGCTGTCCAAGGATCTTGAGGATATGAAATGCAACATCCAGAAGGTACAATGTGTTTTTGCAACCAGTGAGGATGAAACAAGGGCGATCGGGGCACTGGATATTATGAAAAATGAGAAGAGGGGATCGTTAAATACGCTTACCGTACGTGGCAACAAGGCGGAAATCCTGGCGATCTTTGCTACTGTCAATACTGTATTTTTTGAGGCTCTTCCTTTATCTCTTGAAGAGATCTTTATCAGCGAAACGGAGGTAGTCGGCTATGATATCAAAAAACTCATTCTGGGTTAGTCTGAAGGAAAATAATAAAAGGAGAATCTGGCTGTGGATATTAAGTGCATTTACTTATCTTGTGGTATTGCCGACGGTGACAGCCATGTTTATCAGCAGTTATAAAACAAATAACAGTTATTTGATTGAACAGTATGGGGAAAGCGCAGGCATGGCAAGAATCCGGCAGGAGACCATGAATCAGCTTCTGCAGATATTTAATGGGGATAATCTTCTGCTTCTTGTGATAATTTCGGGAGTTGCCATAGTCAGCGGAATACAGGGCTTCAGCTATCTTTATCATAAGAATAAAATTGATTTTTATCAGGCAGCTCCTGTGAAACAGAGCCGGCGGTTTCTGACAATCTGGTTAAATGGAGTTCTGGTATATCTGATACCAGGATTTGCTGGTACTGTATTATGTCTGCTGGTTATGGCAGGAAATCAAATGCTGACTGCAGAAATTCTGCAGCAGACCGGAATTGCCTTTTTCCTGCTTTTGTTTGTATATCTTGGCTGTTATCATATGACCATTCTGGCAGTCATGCTGACGGGAAATGTTTTGATTACGTGTCTTGGAACTGGTGTTTTTTTCTTATATGAATGGATGGTAAGAAGTGTGCTCTCTGGTTATAAGCTGATGTTTTTTCCACATTATTCCACATTTAACCAGTCGGATATGCCGTATTTCTCGCCAATCGCCATGTTTATCCGTTACAGTGAAAAAAGAAGTGAAGGACAGGCGGGTATCCTCGGAACGGTGCTGCAGCTTTCCCTGTTCAGCGGAATTGTGCTGGCTCTTGCATACTGGTGTTACCGGAAACGTCCGGCAGAAGCAGCCGGCAGAGCAATGGCTTTTAAAGTAACACAGCCTGTGATCAAAATTGCACTTGCCATACCGGCATCACTGTTTGCCGGTCTGATTGTCAGTAATATAGTGGGATATTCACCCTTATGGAATAGCGGATCACCTGGTTTTCCTGTCTTTTCCATGGCCATTGTAGTGGTTGTGGTATGCTGCCTGATGCAGGTGGTTTATGAATTTGACATTCGTGGGATTCTGCACAAAAAATGGCATATTCTGATATCCAGTGCAGCAGCTGCATTGATCTTTCTTGTATTTTCAAAGGATCTTACCGGATATAACAGCTATGTGCCAAAGGTCGACAGGGTGAGCAGTGCAGTATTGATTTCACCCTATGAATACAGTGTATATGGTGATGATTATTATGACGAAAACCTGAAATATGAGGATCGTATGGAGTATCTGGCAGATAATATGTATTTGTCAGATATTGGATCACTGAATAAATTATTGCAGAAATCTATTGATAGTCTTGGAAAATATTCTGACCTGAGTGCTCTTTACGAGGATGAGAATGCAGAATGGTATTGTTTGAACGTGATGTACCGGATGGGAAACCATAAGACTGTACAGCGGGAATTTTATGTGAATATGAAGGATCAGGAGACACTTGACCTGCTTGACAGGGTGATTGATTCCGAAGAATATATTTCTGCAGTATATGGAAAAATGATGGATACCATATATCAGATTATGGAGAAGCATGCAGACGGTATAAAGCTTAGCTATACCTATGGAAACAGCATTGATGCCGGTAAACTGTCTGAGGAAGATGCACTGACATTGATGAAGTGTTTTATGGAGGATATCAGAAAAACTGATTTTTCAGAAACCAGAAAGGAAATATCTTACGGAAGTCTGGAAATTGCAGTGCAGCAGGACAAGGGCTTTTATACTATGAATCTGCATAAGGAATTCAGGATATATCCTTCTTATGAGAATTGTGCAGCATTTCTGAAAGAAAAGGGACTTTATAAGGAAATATTTATTGATCCTGATGAGGTTGAGAAAATACAGGTTATCAATTATAATTGGGATAAATCGAATACAGATATGGCAGTAGCAGATACAGCAGTTTATACGGAAAGTATGACAGACAGCGCAGAACCGGTATATTATGAAGATACCTATGCATATGAGGGCGATCCTTATATGGTAAGACAGACTTATAGCGACAGGGATAAAATTGAGGAAATCAGTCACAAGCTGTATCCGATGGATCAGGGTGGGGCTGACTTTACCGCAGATGTGGATTTTGATACAGATTATGAGGTAATTGTCTATTTTAAACCGGAAAGCAGTATTACGGCAAGCTATACTGGCTCTGTCGGATGCTATTTCCTGAAGGGTGAAGTGCCTGAATATGTACAGGAGGATACTGCCTGTCAGGAATAATGCTGTTGACAACAGGAGGATAAAGGATGAAGGTAAGGCAGGAAGGAAATAGACTGATCATAGCAGATGGCGTTTCACAGGTATGGATCGATCCATGGGGAGAAAATTCTGCCAGGATCAGGATGACAAAAGAAGCCAGAATGGATGAGAATGACTGGGCGCTGACAGAGCCTGTGAAGGAATATATCCCGGTCATCACTGAAAAGGAGCTTGATATCACTGATCCCTGGTACAAAGGGGATGAGTGGACGAAATATCATATGACTGGGAAGGAATATACCATGGTCAATGGTAAGCTTACGGTGAAGATCAATCCGGAGGGCTGGATCAGCTTTTATAATCAAAAGGGAGAACTGCTGACAGCAGAGTACTGGAGAAACAGAAACAGGATCAATCGTTATGCGGTTCCTTTAAGGATTGATGCCAGGGAAATGAAGCCCGTGCAGGGAACTGATGAATATGAAGTGACCATGCGGTTTGAGGCTTTTGATGATGAAAAGATCTATGGTATGGGACAATATCAGGAGAAGAACCTGAATAAGAAAGGTGCGATTCTTGAACTTGCACAGCGAAACAGTCAGGCCAGCGTTCCCTTTATGGTATCCAGCAGGGGTTATGGACTTTTCTGGAATAATCCGGCGATCGGAACAGCTGCCTTTGGGGTAAATAAGACAGAGTGGTATGCAAGGCGGACAAAAAAGATCGACTACTTTATTACAGCAGGGGATACACCGGCTGAGATAGAAAAGCAGTATAGTGATGCCACGGGACGTACGCCCTTGATGCCTGAGTTTGGTCTTGGTTACTGGCAGTGCAAGCTGCGCTATCGGAATCAGGAGGAGCTTCTGAAGGTAGCAAGGGAGCATAAGAGAAGAGGTCTTCCTATGGATGCCATTGTCATTGACTTTTTTCACTGGTCCATGCAGGGTAACTTTGAGTTCGAAAAGCGTGACTGGCCGGATCCGGAGGCAATGGTAAAGGAACTGAAGGAGCTTGGAATTGAGACAGTAGTTTCCGTATGGCCTACTATTGACGAAAGAAGCAAATATTTCGGAGAGATGAGTGATAATGGCTACCTTGTCCGGACAGACAGAGGTTGTGGTGATCACATGACCTGGATGGGAAATACGATCTTCTATGATGCCACACATCCGGGAGCAAGAAAGTTTGTCTTCGATAAATGCAAAAAGAATTATTATGACAAGGGAATCAGGATCTTCTGGCTGGACGAGGCCGAGCCGGAGTATGGACCCTATGATTTTGACAATTACCGTTATTATGCGGGACCGGCGCTGCAGTGCAGCAATATTTATCCTGTGATGTATGCGAAGGGCTTTTATGACGGTCTGAAGGAAGCCGGAGAAAAGGAGATTATGAGCCTTGTACGCTGTGCATGGGCAGGCAGCCAGAAATATGGTGTGCTGACCTGGTCTGGGGATATCCATTCTTCCTTCCGTGCCATGAGAGAGCAACTTCAGGCAGGCTTGAATATGGGTATGGCCGGTATTCCCTGGTGGACTTCTGATATAGGAGGCTTTATCGGCGGTGATATTACAGATCCGGCATTTAAAGAGCTTCTGGTCAGATGGTTTGCATGGGGAGCTTTCTGCCCGGTATTCCGTATGCACGGTGAAAGATCACCCTGGTATGAGAGAGAAGAAGAGTTTATTGACGGTGTCCGTCAGCTTACCTCCGGTCAGGATAATGAAGTATGGAGCTTTGGAGAGGACAATTATGAGATTCTCAAAAAGTATCTGTTCCTACGTGAAAAGCTTCGTCCCTACATTCGTGAGTGTATGAGAAGAGCCAGTGAAACGGGAGAACCTGTCATGCGACCGCTGTTCTTTGATTTCCCGGAAGATCAGAAGGCATGGGAGACAGAGGATGCCTATATGTTTGGAAAAGATCTTCTGGTAGCCCCTGTGATGGAAGCAGGCATATCAGAAAGAGCAGTATACCTTCCGGCAGGCACCAGATGGAAAGAAAGTGCTACCGGCAGGATATATGAAGGCGGTGAAACAGTAAGTGCCAGTGCACCGATCGACATTATTCCAGTCTTTATCAGAGAAGGTGCAGATATTTCCGTCTATGAGAACTGAGAAGGTAACAGAAGCAGGAGATAGTCTCTGAGAAAGGAGACAGCTTCCGAAAATAAATACAAAAAAAGATAACAGACATTCGGAGAAATCTGGGTGTCTGTTTTTATGCTGTCAGGCCACTGGAGATTTTCATATTTCGAAAAGTTTCGTAACTCATGTGTAGATTTGAACAAAAGAGACAGGCGTACCGGATGTCTATGATGAAAATCCCGGTTATGTAGATACAGAGGGCAGAACAGAGATCACTAACAGAAGAAGATCCCGGACAGGTGATGATATGAGTCTGATCCTATGGCTGATAGTACTTGGCACGTCCATGAGCTGTACAGCTATAGCTATAGCAATGCAATATAGAAAGTCAACAAAAAAAGATAAGAAATAGCAACAAAAGCATAAAAAATACGCAAAAATCGCCATGCGGTATACTCAGCATGGCGATTTCCCAGCGTAGATGATAGCAAAAATAGCATAGTGATATTGCATTGCGAAAACGATTACGGTAAAATATTACATAGGAATAGGATGTTGGATCATGTGTGGGATTCAGTATCCGACTGCAGGGTATCTGTGTATTGTGTGGCACAGCCTGTGGAGGTTAATAGTTTTACAAGGGGAGTATTGCTATGTTTAATCTTTCAAGAAAAATGAAAAGGATGCTTGCTGTTGTTCTGGTAGAAACGATTGTGGCTACCAATGTTTTTGTGTCATATGCTGAGGAAGACCACAGCATTATGTGCCAGATGACGGTAGAGGAAGCCGACGCAGCAGCGGCAGAACAGGAACAGAAGAACGAGGAAGTTTCCGTTCCACAGGTGACCGAGAACAGTGAGACTGAAAATACAGAAGTACAGGAACAGGAGCCTGCAGTAATAGAGACGCCGGCAGAAGATGCGGCAGAAGAACCGGAAGAGACAGAGGTTCCTGTGGCAGAGATTCCGGAAGATACTGCAGAAGACCAGGAAGCAGTAGAAACTGCTGAGGGAGAAGAAATCCAAGCAGAAGAAGCTGCACCTGCAGAAAGCGCTGAGCCTGCACAGGAAGAACAGGAAGAAGCCACAGCACCTGTTCCTGAGCAGACAGAAAGCTCTGCAGAAGAGCAGACACAGAATACAGATAACAAGGACAGTAACGATAATAATGGCGATACCACTGAGTCTGAAGCACAGACATTGGAGGCTGAAGAAAGTGAGCCAGCAGCAGTGGCAATCCCTTCAGAAACACCCGCTGCTATTGCAGAAGCAACCGAGCAGCCCACTGAAATCCCTGCTGTAACAGAAGTGGAAGAAAAGACTGAAGCTACACCGGAAGTGACTGAGGCAGCAACCGCATCACCCGAGGTAAAGAGTAAAAAGGTAGAACTGTCCAAGGATATGACAGATGAAGAAAAGGTAGAAGCACTGGATGGCTATTTCGCAGAAGAAGGTGAAGAAGTAACGGCCATGAGAAAGTTCGGACCTCTGACGCTCTTTAATGTCTGCAAAGCAGCGGCTCCTGAAAATAGCGAAAAAACGGCGGAAGAACTTCTGAATGAAATCAACAAGATTACAGATGATTATTCTGTTTATACAAAAAAGATGGATCTGAATGGTCATATGCAGGCTGATATTGCTGCAGAGGTTCTGAATGTGAACAGCATGAATGAAATCGGAAGTGATGTAGAGTATGATCAGAGAGTAAAAGACTGTTATGTTGGCGAAATCAATATTAAGGATGGTGGGGTACTGGATCTAGGAAGTGCCACAGGAACATTGGAGCTTGGAAATGAAGTGGTTTACAGTGATGCAAATGGAGACCATATGAAGTATACCTATAAGGATGCTGATGGAAATTATCTGACCGAGTACACCACAAAGGATGGAAAGCGGTATACACCGTTAGGCGGTCATATCATTGTTGTAAAGACTGATGAGAATGGAAATGAAACTGCATTTTATGTAAAAAAGGACAGAAGCTCAAATGTAGATGTGGCTGATAAATCAGACAATATATCTCAAAATATTGGAGCAATTACAGCTATTGCTACAGAACTTGCTCTGAAACAGGATACTGAAGGAATCAGCGCTAGCGTATCAGATAAGGTCAGAATTGATACAACAGGAAGCGAAACAGAGGTTACTGTTGTTAACATCACAATGTCCAAAGGTGAATCTGGAACTTATTATGAAGATTCCAAGGGAAATAAGCTGGTTAATCAGGCAGAGAATTTACAGATTTATACTAAAGATGACCAGATATGCATTATTAATGTGAATGTGTCTGATGCGACAGAAGAAACAGAAATTGATCTGCAGAAGTATACGATTAATGGAACGGGTACAGATGCCAACTCGGCAAGTGAAGCAGCACAGAAGTATGCTGATAAGATCGTATGGAATTTTGGGAATTATACAGGAACGATTAATGTGGCAGGAAGCATTATTGGAAGAATTATAGCACCACTTGCAAAAGTAGTGTCCAAGGCAACCAGTACAGGATCTGTTGTTTCCCAAGAGTTTGAAGTAAGAAGTGGTGAATGGCATAGTGTTTCAACACCTACACCGAAAGTGACAGAAACACCTACACCTACACCGAAGGAAACGGCAACACCAACCGTAACACCGACGGCGACCCCGACGGCGACCCCAACAGCAACGCCGACGGCGACACCAACGGCGACACCAACAGCAACCCCGACAGCAACGCCGACGGCGACACCAACGGCGACCCCGACGGCGACCCCAACCGCAACGCCGACGGCAACACCAACCGCTACGCCGACAGCGACACCAACCGCAACGCCGACGGCGACACCAACCGCAACACCGACGGCGACACCAACCGCAACACCGACAGCGACCCCGACGGCGACACCAACCGCAACACCAACGGCAACCCCGACGTCAACGCCAAGTGAGACGCCAACCGCAACACCAAGTGAAACCCCAACGGCAACACCAGGTGAGACACCGACACCTACTCCCGAAACAACCCCCACTCCTGGAAATGAGCCGACACCTACTCCTGGAAGTGAGGAAACACCGACACCCGGAGATGATCCTACACCAGAGTATACACCTGGTACAACACCGGGAACATCAACAGAAACACCTCCGGATGAGCAGGTACTTGGAGCAAGAAGAGTACAGGATAATGCAGTGCTTGGTGCAAGAAGAGGATCTGATTTTGCAGTACTTGGTAAGAGAAGAAGACCTCAGACAGGTGATAGTATGGCGATGATTCTCTGGCTGATTGCACTGGGTGCAGCGGCAGGCGGAACAGCAGTTTCTGTTGTGAAACTGAATCAGACGAAAAAACGTCGTAAATAAGGAGCATTTAAATGAATAAAAAATTGATACTGTTACTTACTGCAGGACTTATGGCAGCACAGCTTCTTGGCTGTGGAAATAATAAACAGGAATCAGTTGAAGAGGAATCAGCAGTGGAAATCTCCACTGCTGATTCTGGTGATAATGAAACTTCTTCTGATATCGTGCCGGTAAGCCCGTCACAGCAATATGACGACAGTGAAGATGTATATGAGAAAGCAGAAATATCCTGTTCTCTGCCGAAAGGCTTCAAAGCCTATGAAGCAGAAGAGGGAATGTATGTACATAAAAACTATCCAAAGGATCTTTCTACGATCAGCTATGTGATCTCGGAAGGAGATGAAAACATAACTGAAAAGTCGAAGGAAGAGTATCAGACCATGATTGAGCAGGATTTTGATGCAAGCTATGGAGATACCGTTCCTGTTACGATAGAGCAGTATGACAAGATCAGAATTGATGGCAGACCGGGGCTCAAGATCAGGCTTCATTATGAACTTAAGGGTACGGTTTATGAACAGCTCAGCTACAACCTGTTTAACGGGGACGAAACACACATCCTGACCTTTACACAGGAAGAAGGTGCAGGCTGGATGGATGATTTTGAAAAATGCGGAGAGAGCATTCACTTCGTAGCAACGGAAGAGTAAAGGAGAGAATACATGAGAAAATTAGACAGAAAAAGTGTTATGGCAATCTTGATGGCGGTATCATGTGTATTCTCTTTTGCAGGCTGTCAGGAGAAAATGGAAGAGTGTGATGCGAAGCCGGTGATTTATCTTTATCCGGAAAGTAAAACAGATGTTACAGTGAAACTGGATTATGCCGGAGAACTGACCTGTACCTATCCGGAGTATCAGGATGGATGGAAGGTTAAGGCCAGTCCTGATGGCACATTGACAGATGCAGATGGTCAGACTTATAATTACCTCTACTGGGAAGGCGAGAACAGTGTTTCCTATGATTTTTCCAGTGGTTACTGTGTGGCCGGAAGTGATACAGCTTCCTTCCTGGAGGATGCTCTCCAGCAGCTTGGGCTGACCAGACAGGAGGCAAACGAGTTTATTGTTTACTGGCTGCCATTAATGAAAGAAAATCCCTATAATCTGATCACTTTCCAGTCAGATGTTTATACGCAGGCAGCACAGTTGTCTGTTGATCCAGCGCCGGATACGGTGATTCGGGTATTTATGGCATGGAAGCCACTGAAGGATGCAGTGGAGATTCCTGCGCAGGATCTTACTGCACCGGATCGTACCGGATTCACAGTAGTAGAATGGGGTGGATCTCAGGTCAGATAACAGGAAGTCTGACAGAAAAAAGGAGAAGTTATGATAGAAGAAAATGTGCAGGAGCAGGAAGAATTTCCTGAGAGTAAACCGGCAGAAAAGAAACGCTTTACAGACCGGGTGCTGACCAGGGAGGTCACCCTGAAGGGGATCACCTTTCAGATGGTAGATATTCTTTTTACAGCCTGCCTTTTTATATTGGCATTTCTGATCAGATGGAAGTTAATGCCGATTGAATCTGCAGATTACTTCGGATTTCTGGAGCCATGGATGGAAGCAATCCGGACGAATGGCGGATGGAGATCCCTTTCCATGGAGATTTCCAATTATACATCGCCTTATATGTATATTATGACGCTGCTTTCTTATATCAGCACCAATGACCTGTATGCGTTAAAGCTGGTTTCTGTGGCCTTTGATTATTTTGCGGCCATAGCGGTACTGAGGATCCTGTACCATATGACAGGAAAGCTACGGAAATCCATACTGGGTATGGCAGTTCTTCTGCTTTCCCCGACAGTCATTATTGACAGTGCCTACTGGTGCCAATGCGATATTATTTACACCTCGTTCCTGCTTTATTCCTATTTATATTTCCTTGAGGATGATGGTGAAAAATCAGCGATCTTTTTTGGACTTTCTTTTATGTTCAAGCTGCAGGCGGTATTTTTGCTTCCATTCTTCGTGATTATGTGGCTGAAAAAAAGAACGATCCGCCTGGAATATTATCTCTGGGTTCCGGCAATCTACTTTATCAGCGTGATCCCGGCCTGGATCGCAGGAAGAAGCCTGAAAGATCTGCTTACGGTATATCTGGATCAGTCAGGTTATTATCCATGGGGAACATTGCATTATCCGAATGTGTATGCTCTGCTTGGGGAAGAAATGCCAGATCTTAGGCATGCAGATGAAGTGAGTGGTGCAGGAACCATTATGACGATCATGATCCTGGGATGTATTGCCTATTATCTGTATACGAAGAAGCTGGAACTGACAGAAGAACTGATGATAACACTTGCCTTGTTTACTGTGACGATAACGGTTTATACCTTGCCGCATATGCATGACAGATACGGATTTCTGATCGATCTGCTGGCAATCATTTACGGGGTATACCGGATGAAAAAGCTGCCGGTCACCTGTGGCTTTATGCTGGTTTCCATGCTCACCTTCATGCCTTATCTGATCGCAGTGGATATTCTGCCATTGAAGGTGCTTGCGCTGATCCAGCTTGCCCTTATTATTTATGTAGGGTATGATCTTTACAGCCAGGTCAGCAGGGCGGCAGCTACAGAATCAGGATCCAGTCCTTCAGCCATCTGAGCTTCATGCCAAGCTCACGGTCAATGGGAAAACCGGATACCACAGGGAAAAACAGAAAGAATACGATCACAGCGGCTGCCAGATAAATGGTGACCGCTTTTTTACCCCATGAAAAACGGTGGATGATACAGTTAATGGTGTACCCCATCATCAGGATGACAAAGAGGATGGCAGGGAAGTAGTGATAGATAAAGGTAATACGGCTGATACTCATCCAGGGCACATACTGGGCTAAATAGGCAAGAAAAAGAAAGGCGGCCCTTTTATCCTTTTTCAGAATACCTTGGACAAGCACAAATACCTGACAGGGGATTCCGACCCACCAAATGGCAGGATTTCCCATGCAGCTGACAGCACTGACTTTCGTGGCGGTAACAGCATCATTGGCATCCAGGAGCGGCATCCATATAATAGGCCATTCATAAAAGGGAGAACTGTAATAATGCTCGGCCACAAGCTGGGAATGGTAATTAAACATGGATATGCTTCCCTGAATGGCTTTGTCGATAAGGTTCTTATATTCGGTATAGCCTACCACAGGTATAAAGGAAAGCGTATAAACTACCAGCGGGATCAGAACGAAGAAAATACAGCAGAAGCCAAAAAGCCTTGGAATCTGCTTTTTATTTCCGGGGAATCTGCAGATCACATGGATAAAGAAGATCAGGGCAAGGCCGGCGGCAGCATAAATGCCGGTCCATTTTGTGGCAATGCCAAAAGCCATGGTAATGCCACAGAGGGCAAGGGGAACAAGAATGCGCTCTGTGAGCGGACGGTCCGGCTTTGCTGCATTGTCCCTGACGATATATTCATACATGAAATAGTACATGAGCAGAATAAAGAAAGCGGCAAAAATATCAATGGTTGCGATCCGGGAAAGGTTATAGTGCATGCAGTCAAAGCAGAAGAGCGTGGTGACTGCCGTTGCGGTAAAGGTATTCCGGAACAGCCTCTTGGCAAACAGATACATGACACCGGTAATCAGGATGCCAAACAGAGCACTCATAAAACGCCAGCCAAAGGGAGTCATGCCTAAAAGCCGGATACCCAGGGAAATCAGGATCTTACCAAAATGCGGATGAGTTGTTTCGTAGGTTGTTAAATGATGGATGAATTCATAGGCGGTCCTGCCATGATAAACTTCATCAAACATGGTGCCGTTCATATAAGTGACAGCGGAGGGAAAAGTATCCTGCTCATCAAAGAGCGTGGGATAGCTGTCTGCATTGACGGGTTCAAGGATAGAACCATCCGGCGTTTGTACGACGAGCTCATTGAAAACAGCGGTATCATCAGTGGCAACAATGCCAAGGTAACGCAGATTGTAATTCACATCTACCTTATTCCAGTCAAAGACTGATTCCACAGTGGCATCTCCGTTGATGATTTCCCATTCTCCGGTTACTTCATTAAAAGCAGACAATGATAAATGTCTGGTATTCAGATTCCCGAGAAAAATGGAAAAGGAAGCGATATCCGTATATTCACCAAAGTCAAGAACAATGTCAGCTTCGCCTGTTTTAGTTGTATAAGTGGTTTGCGGAGCCTTAAAGGATCCAAGACGGAAGAATACGAGACAGGTGAAAACAAGAAGCAGGACGCCAAGACACTGCCAGTCTTTCTTCGTCATAAATTTCGGTTTCATTTCAGCAAATAGCTTTTTGCATTTAGATTTCATTGTGTTACCTCTTACCCCTTTTACTTCTATATAGTATAGCAATTTGAATCTTTAAAAACAATATATCAGGATGCTTTTTGTAAGGAGGTGTTCTGACAAAACAGCTGACAGATTTATAAAGGTCTGCAGAAATGGCTATACTGAAAAAGAAAATGAAAAGGAGAAGAAAGATGATTTATATGCAGATTACTAATATTCATGGAAGAGAAATTCTGGATTCGCGTGGGAATCCTACGGTAGAAGCAGAAGTAACGCTCACAGAAACAAGCACAGGAAAAAGGTTTACGGGATGTGCTGCAGTACCATCCGGTGCCAGTACCGGACGGTTTGAGGCAGTAGAACTGCGGGATGCGCAGGAAAGGTATTTTGGGCTTGGGGTACAGAAGGCTGTATCCAATATCAATACTAAGATCAAGGAAGCACTGAGTGGCAGAAATGGACTTGATCAGCAGAAGGTTGACCGGATCCTGATGGAAACTGATGGCACGGATAATAAGGGAAATCTTGGAGCAAATGCGACACTTGCCGTATCCCTTGCCGTAGCAAGAGCGGCGGCAGAATCTCTTAATATGCCGTTATACAGGTATCTTGGCGGTGTCCATACAGACCGGATGCCGGTTCCCATGATGAATATTTTAAATGGCGGAAAACATGCAGCTAATACGGTTGATTTTCAGGAATTTATGATCATGCCGGTCAGTGCCGGAAGCTTTTCAGAGGGGCTTCGGATATGTGCGGAGATTTATCATTATTTAAAGAAGATTCTGGTCCAAAAGGGACTTTCCACAGGAGTCGGGGATGAGGGAGGCTTTGCACCGGATCTCCCGGATGCCAGGGCAGTTCTTACGTTGATTGTTGAGGCAATCGAAAAAAGTAAATATCTGCCAGGAAAGGATGTTAAAATAGCTCTTGACGTGGCAAGCAGTGAATTATACAATGAGAAAACAGGCATGTATCATTTCCCTGGGGAAAGCTCTCTGAAGGGAGAGGAGATCGTCAGGGACACTTCTGAAATGATCACATATTATGAAGAACTGATCAATGAATTTCCTATTGTTTCCATTGAAGATGGACTGGCTGAGGATGACTGGGAAGGCTGGAAAAAGCTTACGAAGAGACTTGGCGGCAGGGTGCAGCTTGTTGGAGATGATCTGTTTGTGACAAACACCAAACGGCTGGAAGCAGGAATGAAACTGAACGTGGCAGGTGCCATACTGGTCAAAGTGAATCAGATCGGAACACTTTCAGAAGCCATGGAGGCAGTGCTGATGGCGCAGCATCATGGATATAAAGCTGTGATTTCCCACAGATCAGGAGAAACAGAGGATCCATTTATTGCAGATCTGGCGGTGGCGGTGAATGCGGGTCAGATCAAAACAGGTGCACCCTGCAGAAGTGACAGAGTTGCCAAGTATAACAGGCTTCTCAGGATCGAGGAGCAGCTTGGCAGGAATGCATATTACAGGGATCCTTTTCCTACTGTATAGAATAAACTACGGAGCATTGTGCGCGGAATGATGCAGACGTAAAATGACAGTATCTGTGAAATGGCCTGTAATACAGGAATAAAATACGGGAGATAAGAGAGAATGCACATGAAAAAGGGAATTAAGGAACTGGCGAAACGTACACTGGCACTTGCCCTGACAGTGACTGCGATATGGACATTGCAGCCTGCAGAGGTACATGCAGTGAATGCAAGTGGAAACATTGCACAGGGTGTTGATGTTTCCAAACATAATGGAAGCGTGAATTGGTCACAGGTAGCAGCCAGTGGCATGAAGTTTGCATTTATCAAGGCTGGAAGCACTAACAGTGGCGTGGATCCGAACTTTGACGCCAATATAAAGGGGGCAGCTGCGGCAGGCCTTAAGACAGGTGTATATGTTTATTCCTATGCAACGACACCGGAGGCTGCACAGAATGAAGCGAATCTTGTACTGCAGTGGATCAGTAACTATACAGTAAACTATCCGGTTGTTTTTGATATTGAGGATAAATGCCATAAGAATCTGTCTAATCAGCAGCTCATTGATATTATCAATGCGTTCTGTACTACGATCGATGCTGCCGGTTACTATCCAATGGTGTATTCCTATAAAAATATGTTTACCTCCAAGCTTTCTATCTGCGGATGGGACAAATGGGTAGCACAGTACAGCAGTAACTGTGATTACAATAATAATGTCTGCTTCTGGCAGTATTCCAGCTATGGAAAAGTGAATGGGTTTGGCAGCCGTGTGGATGTGAACTATCAGTATAAGGACTACAGTACCCTGATCATTCCAGAGGGATTTATTGCCCATAATGGACAGACAAGATTCTATCGTAACTGGAAGATGCAGAGAGGATGGGTTGACTATAATGATACCAGATATTATCTGGATGGCGCGGGTAATCTGGTAAGAGGCTGGTTTACCGACGATAAGGGCACGTATTATCTGACTCCGGAGGACGGACAGATCGCCAGGGGACAGTATACAGCAGAAGGAAACAATTATTACTTCACAGCAGAGGGAATCAAAACAGCAGGCTGGGTTACTGTAGGAGAGCAGAAGTTTTATTATGATCCCCTGAACAATGGTATCATGAAGAAGGAATGGTATTCTGATGAGAAGGGAAATTTCTATTTCTTTGACAGAATAGACGGCCATATGCTGACTGGGGATCAGGTTATTGATGGACTGAAATTTCTTTTCGGTGCAGATGGGATCAGACAGAGCGGCATGATTGCAAGAGAAGATGGTTCCAGCTACTATTATGATCCTGCCACAGGACAGATGGTATCCGGCTGGTTCAACATTGCGGATAAGACTTACTACGCAGATGAACTGGGACATATCGTGACAGGTATTTATCCGGTAGCAAAGCAGAACTATTACTTTGATGAAAAGGGTGTGCTGATCAGAAACCAGGTACTGGATCTGAACGGTGTACAGTATCAGGCTGATGAGAATGGTATCCTGACAGAGATCGTACCGGTACCGGAAGAGGATACAGCCGCCGCTGCTGCAGCGCAGGCATCTGCGCAGCCTGTGAAATAGGAAATAATTTACAGAAATACTTGAAAATTCAAAAAGCATATGATAAACTAATGTTTGTTTGCATTAGGAGGTGTGAAAATGGCAGCACTTAGAATCGTAATTCAGATTTTATTTATTTTAATATGTATTGTTTTAACAGTGATCGTTCTGATGCAGGAAGGCAAATCTGCAGGACTGGGAGCGATCAGTGGAGCAGCGGAAACATACTGGGGCAAGAATAAAGGCCGTTCCATGGAAGGTAAGCTTGTTAAGTTTACGAAATATCTGGCGATAGGCTTTATGGTCATCAGTATTATATTAAATCTTAATGTATTTTAGGACTTAAGGCATTCCGCAGGGAATGCCTTTTTTGTACAGGAAAACCGGAAAGACATTGCAGGAAGCTGGCAGAAAATATGATGGAGAATATGGACAGATCATTATATGAAAAACGCAAAAATTTAATATGTGAGCTGGTAAATGACAAGTTTTATGTTCCCATGAAGGAAAAGGAACTGGCAGCCTTTATGCAGGTTCGTCCCGAAGAACGGGAGGAACTGAAGACGATTCTGAACGAACTGCTGATGGAGGGAAGACTTCAGATTTCCAAGCGTGGCAAGTATTCCAAAGGAGAAGAAGGCGGAGGCCTTGTGGGTACTTTTATCAGTCATCCCAAAGGCTTTGGCTTTGTGGAGATCGAAGGCAGAAGCGAAGATCTGTACATTCCGGAGAGCGGTGTGAACGGTGCCTTCCATCAGGATCAGGTACAGGTAGAACTTTTGAAGGGACAGGGAGGCAGACGACAGGAAGCCAGGATTGTGAAGATTCTTTCCCATGGACTTACAAAGGTGGTGGGTACGTATCAGAAGTCGAAAAGCTTTGGCTTTGTGATCCCGGATCTGGAAAAGATCAGCACTGATATTTATATTCCGGCAGAAGGTTCTAAGGGAGCAGTCACGGGGCATAAAGTAGTAGTGGAGCTTACCGACTACGGAGATGACAAGCATAAACCGGAGGGCAGGATCACGGAGATCCTGGGACATGTGAATGATCCAGGGGTAGATATCCTTTCTATTGTAAAGGGATATGATCTTCCGGTAGAATTCGAGGAAAAGCTTCTGAATCAGGCTGAACGTGTTGGCAAGCCGGTATCTGAGGCTGACATGGCAGGCAGAAGGGATCTGCGTTCCCTGCAGATGGTGACGATTGATGGGGAAGATGCCAAGGATCTGGATGATGCAGTCAGTCTGACCAGGGAAGGCGAAAATTACTGCCTTGGGGTTCATATTGCGGATGTCAGCAATTACGTGCAGGAAAATTCTGCACTGGACAGAGAGGCGCTGAATCGTGGTACCAGTGTCTATCTTGTGGACAGAGTGATCCCTATGCTGCCGCATACCCTGTCAAACGGGATCTGCTCCCTGAATCAGGGGGAGGACAGACTGGCTCTGAGCTGTCTGATGAAGGTAAACAAAAAGGGAGAAGTAGTTTCCTATGAAATTGTCGAAACCGTGATCTGCGTGGATAGAAGAATGAGCTATACAGCGGTCAGAAAGATCCTGGAAGAGGGAGATCCGGAATTGATCCAGGAATATGAAGAACTGGTTCCCATGTTTCAGGATATGCAGGAGCTGGCGGCTATCCTCCGTAAGAAGAGAAGACAGAGAGGCTCCATAGATTTTGATTTTCCGGAAAGCAAGATCATTTTGGATCAGAAAGGAAATCCCGTTTCCATAGAGCCTTATGAAAGAAATGTGGCAACAGATCTGATCGAAGACTTTATGCTTCTTGCCAATGAGACAGTAGCACAGCATTTTTACTGGATGGAGGTGCCGTTCCTTTACCGGACACATGAAACACCGGATACAGAGAAAATAGAGAAGCTGGCGACTTTTATCCATAATTTTGGTTATCATATCAAGATCAAAACCAGCGATCATGAGGTGCATCCAAAGGAGATCCAGAAGCTCCTTGCCAGTATCGAGGGAACGGAAGAGGAAGCCCTGATTGCAAGGCTGGCGCTCCGGAGCATGAAGCAGGCAAAGTATTCGGTGGAATGTACTGGACACTTCGGACTTGCCTGTGCCTGTTACTGTCACTTTACCTCTCCAATCCGTAGGTATCCGGATCTTCAGATCCACAGGATCATTAAGGAGCAGCTGCGCGGACGTCTTATGGAAAAGCGGATTGACCATTATAAGGAGATCCTTCCGGAGGTCGCAAGGCAGACTTCTAGACTGGAGCGCCGTGCGGATGAGGCAGAGCGTGAAACAGATAAGCTGAAGAAGGCACAGTATATGAAGCACTATATCGGAGAAACACTGGAAGGTATTATTTCCGGTATTACTGCATGGGGGATTTATGTGGAACTGCCAAATACGGTAGAAGGCATGATCCATGTAGCAAGACTGACCGGTGATTACTATTATTACAAGGAAGAGACCTTCGAAATGGTGGGAAGGGATACCGGAAGATGCTTTAAGCTGGGACAGAGACTGAAGGTTTTTGTGGATAGTGTCGATATGGTATCAAAGAGCGTGGATTTTCTGCTTGCAGAAGATGATATGGAAGAAGAGGAGCAGGGATAATGGCAAAGGAAGAAATGAAGCTTGTTGCAAATAACAAGAAAGCCTACCATGATTATTTTATAGAAGAAAAGTATGAAGCAGGGCTGGTACTTCATGGAACGGAAGTCAAGTCACTGCGTATGGGAAAATGCAGTATTAAGGAAGCGTTCATCCGTATCGAAAATGGAGAGGTGTATGCCTATGGCATGCACATCAGTCCTTATGAAAAGGGGAACATTTTCAACAAGGATCCGCTGCGGCCAAAGAAGCTGCTATTGCATAAACAGCAGATCCGGAAACTGATCGGAAGCAGTGCAGAGAAGGGCTATACGCTGGTGCCCCTGCAGGTTTATTTCAGGGACGGCAGAGCCAAGATCGAGATCGGACTTGCCCGTGGTAAAAAGCTATATGACAAAAGGCAGGACATTGCAAAGAAGGATCAGAGAAGAGAGGCGGAGAAGGAACTGAAGATCCGTCTGAAGGGTTAAAAATTTTGATTGCTATTTTATAAATAACTGTTATACTTACAGTAGATATAAGGGTTAGTAAAGGTTTCGACAGGGATCTTGCAGCTGGAGAAGCTATCCGCAGGCGATGCGTCAAATCGCAACATTAAATACAAACGCTGAAGATAATTTAGCATACGCTGCCTAATGGCAGCTGTCCGCTTTAGTGCACCTACACATTAAAATCCGGGCATCGACTATGTAGGAAACGACACAGGCTAAGCTTTGCACCTGTGGGCGTATCATGAAGCTACTGAACGGATATGGGTGTCGGTTTCCAGATCCGGGAGGGAATGAGGGGTTTCCCGAAATGATCGACTATGATAGTAGAAGGACAGGGAATGGGTCTTTGGACGCGGGTTCGACTCCCGCCTAATCCACTACCCTAAAATCCATGAATACGAGGAGAGTTTCGTGTTCATGGATTTTTTTGAAAGGAAGTACCTATGGCACAGAAGGATGAGTATCAGGTTGATGGGTATCTGTTCATCTCAAAGGAGGACAGGGATCTGGCACTGGAAGAAAAACAGAAGATTGACTATTTTGAGGAGAAAACAAAGGGCAAGAATAAGACCATGCTGCTGAATCTGTATGACAGTATCCTGGATCAGAAGCTGTTTAAGACACCTGTTGGCTTAGAATATTTAAGAAAGCTCAGAGAAGAACTGATCGCAGATGGATATGAGGAATCTCAGATCAGACCGATTCCTCTTTACAGAAATTATTCTTATAAGACAGGAGAGGAAATAGATGTATCCTATGTAAAGCGGAGAGTGAAGCCTTCTGACAGGAGGGAAAAGAAAGCGGGATATCTGCAGATATCAGTGTGCTTTAATCTGCTGCTTACATTGCTGGTGATCACGATGTTTGTGATCACAATGAAAAGTGATAATCCGAATATTCTGAATTACAAAAAACAGATTTTAAATGAATATGCATCCTGGGAACAGGAATTAACAGAAAGAGAGAACAGAGTCAGAGAAAAGGAACAGGAGCTCTCTATGGAAGCTCCGGAAGAATCAGAGGTGATCACAGATGGAGAAGATGAAAATACTGGTCGTTGATGATGAAGCGAGAATGCGTAAACTGGTTTCGGATTTCCTTACTAAAAGCGGCTATACGGTACTTGAGGCGGGAGATGGCAGCGAGGCACTGGATATCTTTTTTGAACAGAAGGATATTGCACTTGTGATACTTGATGTCATGATGCCCAAAATGGATGGCTGGCAGACATGCAGGGAGATCAGGCAGTATTCCAAGGTGCCGATTATCATGCTGACGGCAAGAAGTGATGAGAAGGATGAACTTCAGGGTTTCCAGCTTGGCGTGGATGAATATATCAGTAAGCCCTTCAGTCCTAAGATCCTGGTGGCCAGAGTAGAGGCGATCCTTCGCAGAACAGGGCAGACGGAATCAGAAGATAAGCTGTCCATGGGAGGCATTGTTCTTGACAAGGAAGCTCACAGTGTAACCATTGACGGCAAAGAAATAGAGCTGAGCTATAAGGAATTTGAACTGCTTGCTTATTTTATGGAAAATAAAGGAATTGCACTTTCAAGAGAAAAAATTCTGAATAATGTATGGAATTATGATTACTTTGGCGATGCCCGTACCATTGATACCCATGTAAAAAAACTCCGCAGCAAAATGGGTGAGAAGGGTGATCTGATCAAGACCATCTGGGGTATGGGCTATAAGTTTGAGGTATAAAATGTTCCATACGATGGTTGAAAGGCGGCCGGCCGGCCTTCGTCATTCTATCAAGAAACAGATGGCTGCGGTGTTCAGTCTGCTCATGATGGGAACGATTTTGCTATGCTGGTTCATTAATAATTTTTTTCTTGGAGAATACTATATTTCCAAGAAACAGAATGCCATGTTTGCAACTTACCAGATACTGAATATGGCAGCAACTAATGGCACGCTCTCTACAGACAGCTTTGATATCGAATTTCAGAAGAACTGCGGAAAATACAATATAAATTATATCCTGCTTGATGCAGAATCCAAAACACTGAAAACATCAACACCGGATTACAGTACCTACAGTCAGAGACTCCTGAATAATCTGTTTGGGGAAAAGGCAGAACATCAGAAGCTTTTGGAAACTGGAGAGAAATATGAGATCCAGATTGCTGAGGATGACAGGACAGCAACTGAATTTCTGGAAATGTGGGGAGTTCTTGACAATGGAAATCTGTTCCTCTTCAGAAGTCCGCTGGAAAGCATCCGGGAAAGCGTGAAGCTGGCAAACCGGTTTCTCGGAGAGGTGGGGATCGCTTCTGCTATTATCAGTGCGGTGATCGTATACCTGATCTCCAGACAGATCACGAAACCAATCGAAGAGCTGACCGGGATTTCAGAGAGAATGATTCACCTGGATTTTGATGCGAAGTATACTGGAAAGAGCAGGACGGAGATCGCACAGCTTGGACAGAATATCAATGAGCTTTCCTATACACTGGAACAGACGATTTCCGAATTGAAAAGTGCTAATAATGAACTTCAGAGGGATATTGAGAGAAAGAATAAAATTGATGAGATGCGGAAGGAATTCCTTGCCAATGTATCTCATGAGCTGAAAACACCCATTGCCCTGATCCAGGGATATGCAGAAGGCCTGAAAGAGGGCATTTCTGATGATGAAGAGAGCAGGAATTTTTACTGTGAGGTCATCATGGATGAAGCAGCCAAGATGAACAACATGGTAAAAAAGCTGATGACACTGAATGAACTGGAATTTGGCAACGAAAAGGTGGAAATGGAGCGCTTTGATATCGTTGCCCTGATCCGAAACTATCTGCAGGCATCCGAGCTGCTCTGCAGACAGAAGGAGATCGAGGTGATCATGGAGGCAAAGAAGCCGGTTTATGTATGGGCAGATGAATTCATGATTGAAGAAGTGTTTGGAAATTACTTCAGCAATGCCTTAAATCATATTGCAGGAAAAAGAGTGATTGATGTAAAATTAAACAGGCATGACAATCTGGTCAGGGTTTCTGTTTTTAATACAGGGGAACAGATTCCGGAAGACAGTCTGCCCCATATCTGGGATAAATTTTACAAAGTTGATAAGGCAAGAACGAGAGCCTACGGAGGAAGTGGCGTTGGCCTTTCTATCGTAAAGGCGGTTATGGAAGCACTGAACCAGAAGTATGGTGCAGTGAATTATGATAACGGCGTGGAATTCTGGTTTGAACTGGAGTCTGCCGGAGAAAAAGTTGATGATGAAAAGGGAATGGAGACGGAGGAAAGTCAGAATGGATGAACTGCAAAGAGCAAAGGCGCTCAGGGATCAGGCCGGCAGGCTGGAGGAGATCGGCAGGGTGAAAAAGCGTCTGCTGGATCTGATCGAGATTTCACAGGATCCCTATTATGACCAGTATCTGAAGCAGATGCTGAAGGATCTGGAGGGAGGAAATGCATCTCCGCAGCAGGTACAGCAGGAGATGGAACGTACCTATAAAATATACCTGGAAAGAATGCGTGAAACGAAGAAGGCAAAGAATGGCCAGCCGGCGCAGACTGGTCAGCCAGTCAGCGATGCAGCACCCGCGGCGTACACAACAGCCGTTCAGCCGGAGAATCTGCATAAAGGGACGGTAGAGTTTAAAATCGGGGCAGAGCTGTTTGCGTTTATCGGAGCTGCTTTTGTTCTGATCGCTTTTCTGATTCTCGGACTGCATTTCCTTGATGGAATCTGGCAGGGGATCAGTCTGTATGCAGCTTCTCTGGTGGTCGTTCTGCTCGGAGAACTACTGGTACGCCGGATCAGTGAAAGGTTTTCCATGATTATTACCGGTATAGGAATCGCCGGCATTTATATATCCGATATGGTGAATTTCCAGGTGCTCCATAATATTGGAGCCATAACGGCACTGATAGTGGCGCTGGCGGTAACAGCAGGGACATTTTTCCTGGGTAGGAAGAGGGAGTCAGTTTCTTTGTGGCTTGTCAGTCTGATCGGCTGCTATATCTGCTTTATTCCCGGAAGATGTTATGAAAACGGACTGAATCTGCTGGTTCTGACAGTAATTCTGCTGCTTGTGAATCTGACGTCGATTGGACTAAAGCTGGATAAGAATACGGAAGCAGTTAAGATCATCCATATGATCATTCACACTGTATTTACCGTAATAGGCATGGTAAGAATTTACTATGCACATCTGGATGCTATTTACATGATCCTGTTTATTGGAGTGGCACTTGCTGTTTTACACCTGATCTATTTTATGGACAGGGAAAAAGAGAAAATAGGGCTTATGATTACCTATGATATCCTACTGGGCATGATGGCAGTTATGTTTGTGGAAGTCGGGGCGATTTTGGACTTTACGAATATGTTCAGCTATGATTATGAAATATCACAGCTTTTTGTCAAACTACTGACAGAGGTGGTAGCACTGGCTGTCACAGCGGTATTTTTCCTGCTGTATGGTCAGAACAGAAAAAAATGGATCCTGTATTATTTTGCTGCCGGTATCATTGTCCTGTTCAATGGGTTTTCGGATTACATGCTGGAAACAACCATCGGCATAATACTGATCTTTGTGGTAACAAGGCTGCTGCAGAAAGAAAAAGATCTGACAGTACTTGATAATATACTGACGGTAATTCTGTTTTTGCAGGGAGCCTATATGACACAGACCTGGTATGCGGTTCCTTTTGCAGTGGCTGCAGTATTTGCTGTTGTGTATATCAGAAGATCCGTCCTTTTTCAGGAGATCACAGGTCTTTACGGAATCCTGCTGATGCTTTTTACACAGTTCCATGGAGATTATGTCCTGGCGGCAGCCATGGCGGTTGTACTGGTGCTTTTCTGGCTGTTTGCACATTTGCCGGTGCAGAAGGAGACAAACCGATATCCCTATGCAATGGTTACTGTGATAACGGCAGGACTGTTAAGTCTGTGCAGTCCGATTATAGATACATGGTATTATAATGTGATTACCATGATCCTTGGTGCTGCGGTCATTCTGCTTGTATTCAGGGAACAGTACGGGATGAAGGTAAAGCGGAAGTATCTGTGGCTTGCCTATTACTTTGACTATATGATATTGACAGCCGGATTTGCACTGCCGATCATAGTAAGTATTATCTGGATGATCGTAGCGATGGGCTGTGTGGCAGTTGGCTTTAAAAAGAAGGACAGATGTTACAGACTGAATGGTCTTATCATGGCGGGAATTGTATGCCTGAAGCTCCTGATTTTTGATTTTATCGGAATTACCAGCTTTTATCGTGCAATTCTGTTCCTGGCAGTAGGAATCATAGCCATTGTCATATCTTTCCTTTATATTCATCTGGAGAAGAAGGAGAATGAAAAGAAGGCCGCAGCAGAAGAAGTAGCAGAACCGGAAGTAACTATCGTAGAAGAATCTGAGGGTGCTGCCGTGCCGGCTGAAAGCACAGAAATGGAAGAACATATAATATCTGAAATGAATACTGCTCAGGCAGAAGAGGAGGAGAACCATGAATAGGGCGACAGGAATTACAGCAGCAATACTGACAGCAAGCCTTCTCCTTTCCGGATGTGGCAATCAGATCCCGGATATGACAGAAGAAGAACAGGCGATGATTGTCAGCTACGCGGCAGAGGTAGTAGAACGTCATGACAGCAATCATCCGTCCAGACTGGAAAGCGAAGAAGTTGTAGAGCTGAAAAAAGAAGAAGAAGCACAGAAGGAAGCCAAAAAGGAACAGTTGAAGCAGGAAGAAGCAGCAAAGGCAGAAGAAGCGAAGAATAATGAGGCGTCTTCTTCTGAAGCTGCAAAACAGAAAGCAGAACTGACTCTGGATGATGTGGTCGGAGCAGATGGCTTTTCTTTTTCTTATGAAGGATATGAACTGGATGATTCATACCCGGATACGGGCGAGGAAACCTATTTTGCCATGGATGCGACAGAAGGGCAGAAGCTTCTTGTACTGAAATTCCTTGCGCATAATGTCAGCGGGGAAGACAGGGAGCTGTCCATGGTCAGCAGTGGAGTACGTTTCAAAATTACAGCAGGTGGAAAGACACAGAATGCTCTGACCACTATGCTGCTGAATGATTTCTCAAATTTCAGTGAAACAATACCCGGAAACGGAACCCAGGAACTGGTACTGATCTGTGAGGTACCGGCAGATGGCAGTGTGACAGAAGGCGGCTCTGACAGCATAGCGGTTATTGTTAGAAATGGAGATAAAAACGCAACAATTTCATTACAGTAAAGTACTGAACCAGAATAAGGATTAGCGAGATGACGAAAAAAGGCCAGCTTTTAAGGCCTTTTTTGCTTTTCTGAAAAATGTGCAAAAAATTTCTACAATTTTTAAAAAAGGGCATTGACAAGGGCTATTTATAGTGGTATATTATGATTCGTTGCGAGGGACAAGTAAAACGAAGTCGAAAAGCAACGAAGAAAAATTAAAAAAGGTGTTGACACAGACGGAAACACATGATATTATATCAGAGTTGCGTCTGAGAGACACGGCAACGAATGCGAAGTAGACCTGCGATGCAGGTTTTTGGGAAACGATTCATACAAAATCTCACTTTGCACGTACCTTGACAAATAAACAGTAATGCAACCCTGAAAATTCTAAATGA
>ERZ826242.532-NODE-532-length-54763-cov-12.995229_pt1 | contig 54763 bp, 59 predicted proteins | sample MGYA00519871_ERZ826242 | MGnify/ENA primary metagenome ERZ826242 (study PRJEB31778, sample SAMEA3449226) | human gut metagenome | biome: human gut; feature: human-associated habitat; material: faeces | place: United Kingdom | collected 2010/2012 ... | reverse complement strand
GATCAGGAACAGCAGTAAGTGATACAACAGTAACAAGAACCTGCAGTATGTATAATACAAGTACAACATGTAATGTAACATCACCAACAATAGTAGGAGCCAGTGGCTTTTCAGTAGTAGGATATAATACTGCTTCTTCATCAACAACCTCTGCGTGGAATCATAATACAGCTAAAGCCGTAAGCGCGAATACTACTTATTATGCAGTTACTAAAAGTACATCAGCTTATACTGCCACCTTTAATGCAAACGGAGCAACAAGTGTGGGAAGTAGTAGTTTATCATGTTATAGATATAATGGATCTTCATCATGTACAGTAACAGCTCCAAGTATAACACGAAGCGGATTTACGATAATAGGATGGAATACATCAGCTTCAGCTACAACAAGTAGTTTAAATGTCGGAGCAACATTAACCTTAACAAGTAATCCAACATATTATGCAATAACTAAAAAGGTAGTAACAATGACATATGCAAAAGATAGTACAGTATCGGCAGTAGGAGCAACAAGTGGAACATGTACAATATGGAATACTGCAACAACATGCGCAGTAACCTTACCAACTATAACGCCATTAACCGGATATACAACCTTAGGATGGTATAATGGAACAACTAAGGTAGGTAATGCTTCATCATCAGTAAATGTATCTTCAAATATAACATACACAGCCAAAGCAAGTGACGTAACTAAACCAACAATAAGCTTAAGTCCAAATACGCAAACAACATATGTAAGTGGAGGTAAAGCAGTAACCGTAACATTAGCTGACTCAGGAAGTGGATTAAAAGCAAGTCAGCCGATATACTATGCTTGGTCAACATCAAATGCAACAGTACCTAGTTCATGGTCAAGTGTAACAAGTACAAATACAGCTGGAGCAAAGAGTGCAACTGTAACAGTACCTGCGACATCATCAGCTTCATTAACAGGAACATATTATTTATGGATAAAAGCAGGGACATTATCAGATGTAAGTGGGAATACATCAAATCAAGTAGTAAGCGCTTTGTTTAAGTTTGATAACAAAAATCCAACCGTAAGTGTCAGTACAAGTAAGACAACAAAGAGCATAACAGCAGTAGCAACAGCAAGTGCCACTTCAGGAATAAGTAAATATGAATTCAGTAAAGATAATGGAACTACTTGGGTATCAAATGGTACAACCAATGCCTATATCTTTACTGGACTAACTCATAATACTTCTTATAACATAAAAGTAAGAGTAACATCTGGAGTAGGTAAACAAGCTACTTCAGCTACTGTAGCTACTAAAACAGATGTCATAACTGCACCAACTTATAGTATTACACCATCAGGTGATGCTTGGTCCCAGAGTAAAACATTAACCATAACTGCATCTTGTACAAGTTGTACAAATACTTACAGTGTCGATGGTGGTACCACATGGTCGGTATTTCCTAGTAACCCTTTTGCTATAGAATACAAATCAAACGGAGAAGTTATTACTAACTCAAGCGATGGCGTTAATACAGTCGGTAGCAGCTATACTGTGTCTAATATCGATCCTACGGAACCTGGAATAATTAAAATAAATGCTAGTTCTACAGTCCCAGGAGGATATTTACCTTGTGATGGTAGAGCAGTATCAAGAACAACATATGCCAATTTATTCAAAACAATCGGAACAACGTATGGCACTGGAAATGGAAGTACAACGTTTAATTTACCAAATATAAATGGACGAACTATTATTGGCGAAGACACAACCCATGCCTTAGGAACAACTGGTGGAACGGAGAACACAACATTAACAACAGCTAATTTGCCATCCCATACTCATAGCATACCATCACTTTCGGGAACTGCCACTGGTGGCAATCATCGACATTTAATGCCAACCGATTCGTTTAATATTCACTATAGTACAGACCACGGCACCGTTTCTATAGGCAATGGTAGTCAAAAATTGTATTATAATGGTACCTACTATACAAACTATAGTGGAGATTTATCATTAACAGTTAAAACATCAGCTAGTGCAACAGGAAGCTCTGGTAATGGTACTTCTTTTACAAATATGCAGCCATATGTAACTGCAAAATATATAATAAAATATTAGGAGGAATAATATGAAAAGAACAGTATTTTTACTTTTAATTACAGCTATCATATCATCAGTGCTGACCATATTTGTAGTATGGAAAATGCCGAAAGTAAAAGCTGAAATAGTAGTAAATAATAATACACAAATAAATCCAGGAACTATAGAAATATATTCTGGAACTACAATACCTAATGGATATTTACTGTGTAATGGACAAGCAGTGTCAAGAACAACCTATGCTAATCTATTCAAAACAATCGGAACAACGTATGGCACTGGCAATGGAAGCACAACGTTTAATTTACCAAATATAAATGGACGAACTATTATTGGCGAAGACACAACCCATGCCTTAGGAACAACTGGTGGAACGGATAATACGACACTCACAACAGCTAATTTGCCATCCCATACCCATAGCATACCATCACTTTCGGGAACAGCTACTGGTGGCAATCACCGTCATTCAATGTCAAACGATGTTTATAATGGTAATGGCTCAGGATATGAAATTGTTTCAGTAGGAAGTGGTAGCCAAATCTTTTACTATAATGGTACTTATTATACTAATTATAGTGGAGATTTATCATTAACAGTTACAACATCAGCTAGTACAACAGGAAGCTCTGGTAATGGTACTTCGTTTACAAATATGCAACCATTTATTACAATGAAATACATAATAAAATATTAATTTTATAAATTCCAAAGAGAACAATTGCAAATAAGTAGTTGTTCTACTGGAGTTTATAAAACTCCATATAACTAACACATATTTTACATCTCTTCTCATACCTACGAAGTAGAATATGCATGTTAGTTTTTCTTTTGCATAAACTAAATAAGGAATTTTACTCAAAAACGTTAAAATTTTAAGTAAAATTGTTGTAAAATCATATAATTATGATATAATGTTATTGGCTTTTTTAATTTACATGAATATGGATTTTCACGCCTAGTGCCTTATTGGTGGTGTGAACCTAGAAGTATTCAGAGGAAAAAAACAAAAGGAGGAAGAAAATATGACAGTAGTGTCAATGAGTTATTTATTAGAAGCTGGTGTTCACTTTGGTCATCAGACTAAAAGATGGAACCCAAAAATGAAAGAGTATATTTTTACAGCTAGAGATGATATTTATATTATCGATTTACAAAAAACAGCAAAGAAAATTGAAGAAGCTTATGCTGCTTTAAAAGAAATCGCTGCGAATGGTGGTAAAGTATTATTTGTAGGTACAAGAAAACAAGCCGCTGAAGCAACCAAAGAGGAAGCTATCAGATCAAATTCATTATACGTTAATGAAAGATGGTTAGGTGGTACCTTAACAAACTTTAAAACTATTAGAAGAAGAGTTAAAAGATTAGAACAAATCGAAAAGATGGAAAAAGATGGTACTTTTGATCGTTTACCAAAAAAAGAAGTCGTTAAAATTAAAAAGGAATATGACAAATTAAACAAATTATTATGTGGTATTAGAGATATGAACAAATTACCACAAGCAATGTTTATAGTAGATCCTACTAAAGAAGATATTGCTATCAGAGAAGCAAGAAAGTTAGGCATTCCAGTATTCGGAATTGTTGATACTAACTGCGATCCTGATATGGTTGATTATGTAATTCCTGGTAATGATGATGCTATCAGAGCTGTTAAATTAATTATTGGTGTTATGGCTAATGCAATTGTTGAAGCCCAAGGTGGTAAAATAGTTGATTACGTTAGTGATAACCGTAAAGAAGAAAAAGGCGATGAAATTATGCAAAAAGCCTTAGAAACAGTAAAAAGAAAAGAAGATAGAAGACCAAGATATAACAATAGAAACGATAGAAAACCATATGACAGAAAACCATACGATAATAAAAAACCATATAATAAATCATCTGAAAAAGTAGAAACTCCAAAACCTGAAGCAAAAGAAGAAAAAGTTATTAAAAAAGAAGAACCTAAAAAAGCCGAAACTGTAGATTACAGTACAAAAACCGTAGCTGAACTTCGTGAACTTGCTAAAGAAAAAGAAGTAAAAGGATATTCTACAATGAAAAAAGCTGAACTTATCGAAGCTTTAAGTTAATCAAAAGGTGATATTATAATCACCTTTTTTAAATAAAAAAGGAGAGAGAAATATGATTAGTGCAAGTCTAGTAAAAGAATTAAGAGAAAAGACAGGAGCAGGAATGCTTGATTGTAAAAAAGCCCTAGAAGCTAATAATGCTGATATTGAGGCTTCAATCGACTGGCTTCGTGAAAAAGGTATTTCAAAAGCAGCTAAAAAAGCCGATAGAATTGCTGCTGAAGGAACTGCTGCAATCTTAATTGATGGTAATAACGCTGTTATTATCGAAGTAAATTCTGAAACTGATTTCGTTGCTAAAAACGAAGAGTTCCAAAATTTAGTAAAAACAATTTTAGAAACAATCATTAAAAGTGATGTTAGTACTTTAGAAGAAGCTTTAGAATTATCTACTGCTGAAGGTACTATTAATGATTTGATTATTTCTAAAACAGCAACTATTGGTGAAAAATTAAGTTTAAGAAGATTTAATAAAGTAACTAAAGCTGATAACGAATCATTTGGTGAATATATTCACATGGGCGGTAAAATTGCAGTATTAACATTAACTGAAAACACTGATGAAGCTGTAGCAAAAGATGTTGCAATGCACGCTGCTGCTATGAGACCATCGTTTGTAAGCATTGAAGACGTTCCTGCAGAAGTTGTTGAAAAAGAAAAAGTTGTTTTAACAGAACAAGCCATGAACGAAGGAAAACCGCAAGAAATAGCAGAAAAAATGGTTCAAGGAAGAATTCAAAAATTCTATAAAGAAATCTGTTTAGAAGAACAACCATTTGTTAAAGATGGTGACATTAACGTTAAAACATTCGTTAAAAATAACGGTGGAAGTATTAAAGCTATGTATCGTTATGAAGTTGGTGAAGGTATGGAAAAAAGAGAAGAAAACTTTGCCGAAGAAGTTGCTAAACAAATGGGTAATTAACTATTTAATTAAAAGGGCGTATCAACATTGATATGCCTTTTATAATTGAATATTGTCAAGCAGTTTAACATAATATGAGACGAGAGGAAGTGTAGGATATGATTACTAACTCTGATAGTATCCCTAATATCAAACAATTTAGTGTTCTAAATGATGCTCCTAGTTCTATTGTTATTATTAAACCTATTTTAGATGAAAATAAACGAGTTATTGATTTAAAACCGGCATATATAAATAAAGCGGCTGAACATTTACTAGCAATTACTAAAAGCAACTTTTATAATGAACCGATTAGTAAATTACCGTTAGATCCAAGTATATTTAATAATGAAATATGTTATAAAACTGCATACGAAGGACTAAACAATAAAGTTAAATTGTATGCTCCAAAAATAAGTAGGCATTTTGATATTTCGAGCTGGTCACCCAAAAAAGGTTATGCTGCTTTTACTATTCGTGATACAAGTGACATTTATGAATTACAAGAAGCATCCACAAAACAATATGAAAAAATCAAAGTATTACTTCAAAATAGTACAGACTTTATTTTTGACTTGGATTTGAAAGACAATAACATCTATATTGATCTATATTCAGATAAAAAAGGCCTTGTTCAAAAGAAAGTTTATATTTCTCCAGAGTGGTCTAAAAGTAAAATAATTCATCAAGATGACATTTCGGCTGTCGAAAAGATTACCGAAAATTTAAAAGGTGAGTTAGACAGCAAAACTATAAATGTTCGTCTGCGTAAAAACGACGAAGACGATTTCCAATGGTATAAAATAGTTTTTCATAAATATCAGGAACCAGATAGTAAAAATTATAATATCATTGGATATGGTTTAAACGTCCATGACGAAATTGTTAGATTAAATAATTTAAAAGAACAAGCTGAAACAGATCGTATGACTGGTATTTATAATAATATCACTGCAAAACAAAAAATAATCAATACAATTAGTAATACCCAAAACATTGCTAATGCTTTTTTCTTAATTGACCTTGACGATTTCAAAACCATAAATGATACATACGGTCATCCAGTAGGAGATAAGGTTATTAGACTAGTAGCTGAAAGTTTAGAATCGACCTTTAGATGTAGTGATATTATCTTTCGTTTAGGCGGCGATGAATTTGGTGCCTTAGCAATTGGTGTAAAAAAAATAAAATATGCTAAATCTTTATGCGAGATAATTAATAAAAATATAGATCAAAATAATAATTTGGGATTTCCAATAAATGTTAGTATTGGTGTTTCAATTAATAAAAGTTCAAATCCAACCTATGAAGAATATTATAATATTGCTGATAAAGCCCTTTATGAAATCAAAGACCATGGAAAAAAAGGCTATGAGATTAAATATTTTTAAGCCATATAAAGTGGCTTTTTTCTTGACAAAATATATATCAAGCTATTATAATCATATATAGAGTAGGTGAAAATATGAAAAATGGTTTTACGCTTGTCGAGGCTCTTGCTGTTATTGGAATTTTAGGGATTCTTGCTGCAATTACCGTACCTGCAATTTTAAATGTTATCGGTGATAATCGTAAGCAAATGTTTGTTAATTCTGTATCAGGATTAGTTGATGCCGCTAGACAATATAGTTTTGATGCAGTCAAAAATGGAACAAGCCGTGAGTTAACTATTAATTATGCAACTGGTTCAAACAAGGATAAATTGAAAACCTCAGGAACCCTTCCAGACTCAGGAACTCTTAAAATTGCTAAAAATGGTGACATCACATTAAAACTTTGGAATAACCAAACCAAAACCTGCGTCGTTAAAGATGCTAATGAAAGCACAGTAAGGAAAGCTGATTTATCGAAAGCTAATTGTCAATAAAATGCTTAAGAGAATTACTATGGTAATTCTTTTCTTGTATAATATAGTAAAATATATTATAATATATAAAGATAGTGAGGTATAAAGATGGAAAATGAATTAAAAATTCCATGCCATGTCGGAATCATTGTCGATGGTAATGGTAGGTGGGCTGAAGCAAGAGGACTTTCCCGTAGCAAAGGTCACGAAGCTGGTTTTCAAAATCTTCAAAAATTGACCGCATATATGTATAAAAAAGGGGTTAAATACATAAGTGCTTATTTATTTTCAACTGAAAACTTTAAACGCAGTGATAGTGAAGTTAGCTTTATAATGAATAATTTATTAGTTGATAGATTAAAAGATATTTTAGCATTCTGTCATGAAGAAAAAATGCAAGCATTTTTCTCTGGGCGTCATAATAAATTATCAGATAAAGTTTTAAAGGCTATGAATAAAATTGAAGAAGAAACCAAAGACTATCAAGGAAGAGTTTTCAACATTTGCTTTAACTATGGTAGTCATGCTGAAATAATTGATGCTACAAAAAAGATTGTCAAAGATGTTAGCGAAAATAAATTAAATATTGATGATTTAAATGAAGAAGTCTTTAGTACATATTTATATCATAATCTACCTCCGGTTGATTTATTAATTAGAACAAGTGGAGAAGAGCGTATTAGTAATTTCATGCTTTGGCAGTGTTCATACGCGGAATTCTATTTTCCAAAAACTTTATTTCCTGATTTCAAAGAAAAAGACTTCGATGAAGCCTTAACAATATATACAAAACGTGATCGTAGATTTGGAGGTATTAACTATGAAAACGAGAGTAATTAGTGCATTAGTTGCTTTAGCTATTTGTATTCCTATTATTTTACACGGAGGCATATTATTTAATATAGTAGCTTATGTTATTGGATTAATGTGTTTGAAAGAATTTTTAGACGCAAAATCAAATCGTAAACCAATCCCATTTTTCATTAAATTAATTGCATTTATATTTATGTCATTAATTGTTTTAGTAGACGTGAAATCGATATCGACAACATTCAGCCTTGATTATCGTGTTTTAGCTGCATTATTCTTATCTTTCTTATTCCCAGCAGTTCTATATCACGATCATAAAAAATATAGTATAAAAGATGCCTTTTATGTAATTGGTGGTGTGTTATTCTTAGGGATATCAATTGCTTTACTAATAATGTTAAGACATACTGATTTAAAATTATTCGTATTCTTATTTACAATTACTATAACAACCGATACCTTTGCTTATTTAACCGGTAGTCTAATTGGTAAACATAAATTATTAACCGAAATCTCACCAAAGAAAACGTGGGAAGGTCTAATTGGTGGAACTATCATGGGGGTGTTTGTAAGTGCAATGTTCTATCATACTTGCATTGATCCTGAATTTTCCAAAATCACTTTACTTGCAATTTGTACCTTCTTATCCTTATTAGCGCAATTTGGCGATCTAGCCTTTTCTGCAATGAAAAGATATTTTGGTATTAAAGACTTTTCAAACTTAATGCCTGGACATGGCGGCATCTTAGATAGATTAGATAGTATTATCTTTGTCGTTTTAGGCTTTACATTTTTCATAACAATTTTATAGGAGGCATTATGACTTTATTATACTTTATAATTATTCTTGGGGTTATTATTTTTATCCATGAACTTGGACATTTCATCTTTGCCAAAAAATCAGGAATTTATGTCTATGAGTTTTCATTAGGTATGGGACCAGTGATTCTTAAAAAGAATCGAAAAAACGATGAAACCGACTATTGTTTAAGACTTTTCCCAATTGGTGGATTTGTTCAAATGGCCGGTGAAGAAATCGAAGACGATCAAAGTGTTCCAAAAAATCAAAAATTTGGTTCAAAAACTTTTGGTCAAAGATTCATGACTGTTATTGCCGGAATTATGATGAATTTCATTTTAGCTATCGTTTTATTATTTATTGTTGGTCTAGTTAATGGCTCACCACAAAATAAATCAATTGTAGGGGATATTGATCCAAGCTATCCAGCTTATACATCAGGCTTACAAGAAGGCGATCGTATTTTAAAAATTAATGGACGAAACGCCAATACAAACGATAAATTAGTTCTTCAATTACAAGTATTTAAAGGTGAGAAAATCACCTTAGACGTTGATAGAGATGGAACAACTAAACAAGTAACAATCTCTCCAAAAAAAGTAAAAGAAAATGGAGAAGATGCTTATAAATATGGATTTAAAATAAATGATGAGGTAGAACATGGCTTCTTTCCAGCTTTAGAATATGCATTTACCAAAACATTAAGTTTAATCCATCAAATGATATTTATTGTCTTTTATCTTATAACTGGACAATTAGGTCTAGGTTCATTATCAGGGCCAGTTGGAATATATAACGTCGTTGGTAGTGCTGCAGATACCGGACTTATGTCATTATTATATCTAACAGCTTATATAAGTATTAATGTAGGATTTATCAATTTCTTACCAATCCCAGCTTTTGATGGTGGACGTATATTATTCTTAATCATTGAAAAAATTAAAGGTTCGCCCGTTAATCCAAAACTTGAAAATACCATTCACTCAATCGGATTATTCTTACTTATGGCCTTAATGATTCTCATAACGTATAATGACATCATCCGGTTGTTTAAATAAAGTCCTAAAGGACTTTTTTTCTTTTAAAATATTGACTAATACCCGTAGCTTTGATAAGCTAATAATGGAAGTAGAAAGGAAGTAGGGATGGAACTGTTAAAAAAATATTGGTACATAATTTTTATTGTTATCATGGTAGCTATAATTATTTCCATGAGTTTGAATAGTAAGGAAAGTGGCTATCAAAAAATAACTGAGAAAGAAGCTTTAGAACTTATGACAGAAAACACAAAAATTATTGATGTCCGAACCAAAGAAGAATATGCCAGTGGCCATATTCAAAATGCAGTTAATATTCCTTATGATGAGATAAGTAAGGAAACAATAACTTACGATAAAAATGATAAAATAATTGTTTATTGTCGTAGCGGTAATCGTAGCAAAGAAGCGGCTAATACCCTTCTAAAATTAGGATACACTAAAGTCTACGATATGGGTGGCTTAAATAGCTGGACCGGAGAATTAACAAAAGAATAGAGGAGAAAAATGCTTAAAGTAGAGAATATAACAAAATATTATGATAATTTCTGCGCTGTTGACAATTTGTCATTTGAAGTGAAACCAGGAGAAATATTTGGTCTTTTGGGTGTTAATGGCGCAGGTAAAACTACCACATTTAGAATGATCATTGGTTTACTAGATCCAACCAGTGGCCATATAACCTTGGATGGAAAACCTATTGATTACAGTGTTACTGATAGTATCGGTTTTTTAACAGAAGAACGTAGTTTACTTACGAAATTAACTGTTCAAGAACAATGTGATTATTATGGCGTCTTAAAAGGCATGACCAAAGAAAAAGTTGATCAGAGAGTGGATGAGCTATTAAAAAAATTTGGAATTGAAAGTTATAAAAATAAAAAAATCAAAGAACTATCTAAAGGTAATCAACAAAAGATTCAGTTTATTACAGCTATCTTAAATGAGCCAAGACTTTTAATATGTGATGAACCTTTTTCTGGATTAGATCCATTTAACGTTGAATTATTCAAAAATGAAATCAAAGAAATGGCTGAAAAGGGCAGTATGATAATCTTTTCATCCCATCGTATGGAGCACGTTGAATTGTTCTGTAAAAAATTAGTTGTCTTAAAAGACGGTAAAGCTGTACTATCAGGTAATCTTTCCGACATAAAAAAACAATACCGTAAGAAAAATATCGAAGTTAAAGGCACTATTGACTTAGAAAAAATAAAACAAATAGAAGGCGTTTTAGAAATAAACACTAAGGCCGATTCTTATGAAATAAAAATTGCTGAAGAAAGCGTAGCTGGAAAAGTTTTTGAAGAAGTAAGCAAAAGCAAAGACATTACTAAATTTGTTGTTGAAGAACCATCGTTAAATGAAATCTTTATAGCTAAAGTAGGTGAAACATATGAAAACTAAATTAAAATATTTAATTGGTGTTAGCTTAAAAAGAAAAGTTAAAACAAAATGGTTTGTTGTTGTTAATGTTTTATTATTAGTGTTAATCGCTGGATTAATTAATATTGATAGCGTTATTAAATTATTTGGTGGTGACTTTGATAAAAAGCAAATAGTCTATGTTATTGATAATTCTGGAAAATCATACGATATTTTAAAAACCCAAAATGATACATATGCTTCAATGTTTCAAAAAGATGATGATGATAAATCAAACTTTGAAATAAAGAAAACAACCAAAGAACCTGAAGAAATTTTAAAAGAAAAAGACAACAAAGAGGCTTGGGTTCTTGTAATTGATAATAGTGATAAAAATGTTATCAAAGCCAAATTAATATCTGATGGTTATGTCAGTAGTAATGATTATTCAGAATTTGGTACTATTATTAATAATACTAAGTCCCAAGTTGCTTTAATGGAAACTAACATTAATCCTGATGATTTAGCCAAAATATCTTCACCGATCGAAATTGAAAGACAAGTTTTAGATGAAAATAAAAAAAGTGAAGATGAAAGTATGCAGATGATTATGTCAACTGTCTTTCCAATTTTCATTTTACCATTCTTTGCTTTAACTATTTTCTTAGTTCAAATGATTGGTGCTGAAGTTAATGATGAAAAAACTACGAGAGGTATGGAAATTATTATTTCTAATGTTTCACCAAAAACTCATTTACTATCTAAAATAATTGCTAGTAATTTATTTGTTTTAATTCAAGGTGGACTCTTAGTTTTATTTGCCGCCGTCGGTATTATAATTAGATTTATGCTTGGAACTGGTGGATCCTTAGATATGGGTGGTCTTGACATTGGCAAGGCTATTAGTGAATTAATAGCTAGTGATATAGGTGCACAGTTAGTATATATCATTCCATTAACTTTAGTAATGATGGTATTAACTTTTATTGCATATTCATTATTAGCTGGAGTACTAGCTTCAATGACCACAAATATTGAAGATTTCCAACAATTGCAAACACCAATTATGCTTATTTCATTAGTTGGCTATTATTTAGCAATTATGGCTGGAGTATTTGAAGGATCAATATTTATCCAAGTTTTAGCTTTTGTACCATTTATTTCTGCTATTTTGGCCCCATGTCTTCTAGTCTTAGGCCAATTTAGTATCTTGCAGTTTATAATTGCTATTTTATTAGTTGGCTTATCAATTTTCCTATTAGTAAAATATGGTTTCAAAATTTATAAACAAGGTATCTTAAATTATTCTTCAAAAGATTTATGGAAGAAAATGTTTAAAGCTGTTAAGAGTAAATAATTTACTCTTTCTTGCGAGGGTGGCGGAATGGTAGACGCGCTACTTTGAGGGGGTAGTGGAGATAGCTCTGTGAGGGTTCAAATCCCTTTCCTCGCACCAGATTTGATAGATACTCTAACTTTTAGTTTAGAGTAGTAATAGATTACTAACAGAAATGTTAGTTTTTTTGTTATGAAAAACGAGAAAGGAAGAGAAAAATATTATGAAGTAGCAAAAGATTTATATAGTCATTCAATAATAACTGATAGTGAAATGTATGAAATTCATGATGATTATAAATATTAAGAAAATTAATATTCTATGTTATAATGTTAATAACGTTAGGAGGAGGTAGGCATGAAAAAAATAGCGTTAGATTTAGATGGAGTTGTTTTTGACTCAGAAAATTTATATAGAGTATATACTGAAATGTATGATACAGATATCAATAAAAAAAATACAATTATAGACAATACGCAAAGAATATTTCAAAAAAGATATAATTGGTCAGAAGATGAATTTAAAAGTTTTTATAATGAAAATGCAGAAAAAGTTTTGATAACTGCTAACTTTATGACAGGTGTTGAAATAGTATTAAATAAATTAAAAGATAAATTTGAATTTATTGTTGTAACGTCAAGAAACGATTTTGAAACAGAAATAGCAAAGAAAAAATTAAATAGTATAGGTTTTGACAACATAACTATATTTAATAATGAACATCATAAAATTGAAAGATTATTAAGCGAAAATGTGGATTATATGATTGACGATGATGATACAATTTGTAAAAATGCCTCAGATAATGACATTATTGCTTTATATTTTAAAAATAATGCTTCAAATAGAATTCAAGATAAGAACAATGTTATAAATGTTAATAACTGGGGAGAAATTTATAAATATTTAGTATTGGAGAATGAAATTAATGAGTAAATTAAATGAAAATGATATTAAAAATATGAAATTAAAACTAAAAAGAATCTTTATAAAAAATTATAAAGAACTAAAAACGACTGTTTGATTATGATGATATTAGTAATAATTATTCAAAATATGCAAATTTTAATATAGAAATTTTAAAATTATGATATAATAAATTTAGGAGATGATAATTATGGAAAAAGTTGATATAGCTAATAAATTACTAGAAAAACTAAAAACTTTACCAGATGGTACCGAAAATTCAATAACCGGTTTATTAAAAGAGTTATTTGAAGAAGTAGAATATGACCGTAAAAGCGCGACTTTTGTTTTTTCTGATTTTGAATTAAAAAATGAAGATTTATTTGATATTTACACCGACGTATCAAATAAAGCAAAAGAAGAAAAAATTTTGTTAGATTTTAGTAAATATGATGAACAAAGGGTAGGCGTTCCTTATAATATCCCATTTGTAAAAAGAACAATTGAGTAATATAAAAACAGTGTCTAACAATCAAAAAAGATATTTTGTGATATACAAAAATACTAGAAATTAAAATCTAGTATTTTCTTTTAAATAAATAATTTATGCCGCAGGATTTGAAATAACTGAATAATCTATTCTGCAAGTTGATATAAATGATATGTTATTATTGTTTGGATTATTTAATACAATCATGCCGTATTCATTTCTTATAACATTTCCTTGTGTTTGTACTTGTGTATTTGATACTATATTAGCATTAGTAGTACCTACTGGTAGTATAGAACGAATCGCTACATCACAATCAGCGCAACATCCTGTTGGTAAAGGATCTGGTGCAGTTAAATACGTAATTGCTTCATTATATGTTGCATTGTTTATAGTAATTGTATCTATACTACATATTGACACTGTTTGTGTGAAAGCGCCTTGAGAATTAATTACTTCAAAAACACCTGATTCACCGCTAGGGCCAAGCGTTAATGTCCCAGCCCTACCTAGGACAGCATCCCCACCTTCTAACGTTAATAGTAAATCATTATTTGGATATAAAGTGATAATTTGTTCAATTATATTTCTCATTTGCTGTATACAAAAGCAGCAAAAATCATTACTATTACCATCGAATCCGCGTGGAATAACAAAATCTAAAACATGGTTAGGTCCATCAGTCACATCTATTACAGCGGCTTCTGTACCAGGAGCTCCTGTTGTTACATTACCAATGGTAATGGTATCAGAAGCACCAGTAGGTCCGGTAGGTCCTGTGGTACCAACACTACAAACATATTTAGGAATACATTTTGAATCCTTTTCGATTTTTGCCATTGCTTTTTCATAATTATTGCAATTCATAAAACAACTCCTTTCAATGTATTATATTGATATATGAGTTTACCAGCAACGACATTTGGGTAGCAATTTTATAAAATAAAAAGGTATTAGAAAAACTAATATCTTTTTTATGTTACGTTGGTTTTAATTTCCTCGTTTATTTATTTTTTCTTTACTGTTTTTTAAAATTTCTCCATTATTTACAGAAATTTCATATTCATATTTATAAGTATTATCTGTAAATTCAATTTCATAAATATTAACACCATCTTCCACATCATTTTTAGTCTTTGTAAAAGTGGCTTCTTCCTGCTTTAAATTAGCGTGTTCTAGGGCCATTTTTTTTGCATCCTCGAGGTTCTTTATATCTGACCTGCTACTTTGATTATTAGTATTTGTTTCAGAAGTTGGGACCTTTAGTTTAACGAAATCACTATAAATAATTTTGCCATTTTTTGCATCTACTTTGTATTCATATTCATTATTACTGTAATAAAGGTCAACCTCATAACATTTTTCCTTTATTTCAAGATCGACTTTTTCAAAGTGGATTTCCTCACTAGATTTATTCATATCTTTAATAATAATATCTTTGATTTCGTTTTCGCTTAAAAATGAAGTTTTAATATAAATAAACATACCCAAACCAATTATTAGTAAAAGTCCTATAAAAATAGAAATAATTATTAAAAATTTTTTCATATCTACCTCCTAAAAATATTTTATCATAAACTTTTTTTAAGAGCAATAATCTAAAGTTTATAATTTAATATATTTACTAGCTACTTAATTACTACAATATTTTTGACAAATATACGTTATAGTGCTAATATATAAATCAAATGAGGGGGATAATATATATATGCAAAAGAATAGCGCAGAAATAGAAGCTTTAAGAGCGTATTATCAAGAACCGGGCATTACTATAATAGGTATGAATGATTCTCAAGGGGTTAATCTTTTAAGTTCGCCATTTTCTAAAGGATTTCTACAACAAATTAAAGATACTTTGGAAACCCCAACATTCACCCCAAAGCTTATTGATTGCTTTTCAACAATCATTAATAAAACAGAACATATTGATTATATGTTGTCTTCATACCTTACTGAAGAAGAAATAAAATTATCTCAGGCCTATGGAGTACAGGTTGCTAGTGAACATGTAGTTTATAATCAATTACAGCGTGTAAGAAAACCAATAGAACGCATTGCTGGAAGACCAATTAAACTGTTTGATAGGCACCCAAATCTTGGTATCATAGGAAAAGCATCTCAATTAATTTATAAAGTTAATCCTGGCGATGAAAAAACTACAATTACTAGGGCATTACAAGAAACTAAGGAACCTACTTTAGTCTTTTCAAGTGGTATTAATAATTTAATGCGTGAGATTCATAACAATCCATATAGTTTGCCAATAGACTATGAAGAAAGAGAATTAACTGGAAATTATTATTACAGTTTGGCTAAAGCAAAAAATCCTGATTCCCTTAAAAGAACAATGAAAGGTATTGAGCGTAATTTTAACCATATCTTAACTATAAATCCCAATACCGACATATATGTTCTTGGTGCATATTGTCCTAAAAGATTATATAAAACAGGTTTAGAAGAGTTTAGAAAAATAATTATTGAATATAATGAATTTTTAGAATACTTATGTAATTTATATGGGCAATCATTTATTGATATTGAACCAGTTGCCCAAGCTTCGCTAAACCAAACGCGAGTTCATTTACCTGAAAAGGGAGCATGTAGTGTCGCCGATTTAATACTGATGAAAATGAATGAAAGAAAAATTGGTAAGAGTCAGCCACCAGCCAGAGTGACTCCTTGTTTTATAGAGGAAGAGCAAAACGATAAAAGTGGTGCGGAACAAATGATTGAATTTATCCAAAGAGATATTGAAGAAGATCAAGAACAAAAGAAAGACCTAGATAGTCAATTTGAAACTATTAAAGATAATATGGAAGAATTTAATTTTCCTTTAAAGTCAAGAGAACTCCAGGAATTTGAGATGCCAAGTATAGTAAAAGGGAAAGAAATAGAAGAACATAAAAGAGAGCAAAAAGTTTTTCAATTAGTCCAATCACAAACTTCAAGAAATAAAGTGTAAAAACTACACTTTATTTTTTGTTCTATTTTTGTTGCATTTAAAAAAACTAGTGGTATAATGGTTATGCGATTAATACTTTAGTATTTGAGTAGTAGGGGGTAAAATATGAAAAAAGAAAAATCTAAGTTTCTTAAAAATATAAAAAAGACTTGGCCTTATATAAAAGAATGCAAGTTAAATTTAGTAGGTTATGCTCTAGTAAGTGTTATTGAAGCCATTATTGGAGCTGTATTACCCTTAATTGCTGCTCAAATAATCTTAAATCTTACATCAGGATTAATGCAACAATTAATTCTATCAGCTTTAACTATTTTTGCTATAAAATTTATACTATATATTACAACTTATTTTAAGGCTTTTCTATTTAGAAGAATATATAGCGCTACTTTAAATAAATTACAAATAGTTGTTGCCAAAGAAACATTAAAATTAGAAATCAAAGAAATTGATAAAGCTTCTTCCGGTATATTTATCGATAGATTAAATAAAGATACTCAAGACATTTCTACAATGTTCATGGAATATGCATATTGGATTTCAAATGTTTTATCTAATGTTGGTGTTTTAGTTGCAATTTTTGTGTTAAACAAATATCTTTTTATATTTTGTTTAGCTGCTTCACTTATTATATTCCTAATAAATAAAAAAAGAGTAAATAAACAATATGAAATACAAAGAAAAGTAAAAAAAATACAAGAAAAGAAAACAGGACTAACCAGCGAATTAGTAAGAGGAATTAGGGATATAAAAGTTTTAAACGCTAATGACACCATTTTAAAACAAACCTCAGATAAAATCGTCGAAGCCTCAAATGAAGAAATTAAAATGTTTAGGATTAGAGATGGTTATAGTTATCTAAAACTGAACACAGAGAATATAAGCGATTTATTGTTTATTGTATTTGGATGTTTTTTATATCAAGAAGGATTGTTGACAATACCAGTATTTGTTATAGTTTATAATTATCAGGAAACAATTAAAAGCCTATTAAAAGGCGTAACCCAATTACTAGAATATAATAAGAGGTTTGTTATATCATCAGATCGTATTTTTGAAGTTATTGATGATGAAACATTTGAAAAAGAGAAATTTGGAACTAAACATTTGAATAAATTAAACGGAAATATAAAATTTGAAAAAGTTAATTTCAACTACAACGAAACAGGTCAAACAATTAAAAATATGTCATTTGAAATAAAGCCTAATGAAACAGTTTCATTTGTTGGAAAAAGTGGTGCTGGTAAAACAACAATCTTTAACTTGATTACTAAGTTATATCATATAACCTCTGGTAAAATTTTGCTAGATAACATTGATATTAATGAATTGGACCGCGAATCACTTAGAAATAACATGTCAATTATTACCCAAAACTCTTATATTTTCAATTTTTCAATAAAAGACAATTTACTCTTGGCTAAAGAAAGTGCCACGATGGACGAGATAAGAGAGGCTTGTAAAATGGCTCGTATTGATGATTATATCATGTCACTTCCAGATCAATATGATACCATGGTTGGTGAAAATGGAATTATTTTATCAGGTGGTCAAAGACAACGAATTGCTATTGCCAGAGCTTTACTTATGAAAACAGAAATTATTTTATTTGATGAAGCTACTAGTGCTTTAGATAATGAAACTCAAACAGAAATTCAAAAAGCAATTCAAAATATGAAAGGCGAGTATACTATCTTAATCATCGCTCACCGTTTATCAACAGTTGTTGATAGCGATAAAATTTTTGTTGTTGATGATGGTAAAATAATTGCAAGTGGTACACATAAAGAATTACTTAACAATTGTGAATTTTATAAAAATTTATATGAAAAAGATTTACAATTAAATGAGTAAAAATTTAAAAGTGAAAAAGAAAGTGTAAAAACTACGCTTTCTTTTTTTACGTAAAATATTTTTAAATAATAAAGACAAAAAATAAAAAATGGTATATAATATTATTAGTTTGCCGGAATAGCTCAGCTGGTAGAGCAATCGTCTCGTAATCGATAGGTCGCAGGTTCAAGTCCTGTTTCCGGCACCATATTGATTAATAAACTCGAATTTTTAAATAAATCATAGTTGGAGTATTTATAATACTCTGAAATACTTTACTTAGAAGCGTAAATTTATAAGATAATTTGTAAACACTAATTAATTAGTGTTTTTCATTGCCATAAAATCATAAATACCTGTTATAATAATTATAAGGTGATAAAACATGATAAAAGTAAATATGAAAAAAGAATTTAATTGTAATAAAAACAAACTATGGGAAATTGTAACTAACAATGAAGATTATTTATGGCGAAGTGATCTATCTAGAATTGAAATAATTGACGATACTCATTTCGTCGAATATACAAAAAAAGGATATCCTACATACTTCACAATTACAAGTAAAAAAGACCTAGAAGAATATTGCTTTGAATTAAACAATGAAAATATTAAAGGTATTTGGACTGGTAAATTTAAAGAACTTCCAAACGGCAATGTTGAATTAGATTTTACTGAAGAAATAGAAGTTAGTAATTTTATCATGAAATTATTTGCTAAAAAATATTTAGAAAACATGCAAGAGAGTTATATGAAGGATTTAACAATAAAAGTCGAAAATGAAAGGGGAGATAGTTAATGGCTACGTCAAAAGATTACCGTGATTTTCTTTTAGAACAATTAGATTTGTTAGATGATATTTTATGCCGCCCAATGATGGGAGAATATTTACTTTATTATAAAAGCAAATTATTTGGGGGAATATATGATAGCCGTCTATTAATTAAAATTACAAGCACTAATAACAAGTATAATTTAAAAGAAGCTATTCCATATGAAGGCGCTAAAGCTATGTATATGATAGAAAACTTAGATGATAAAGAAACAATTAGACAAATTGTTATTGACACATGTGATGGACTTCCAAACAAAAATAAGGTTAAATAACCTTATTTTTTTATTGATCTAATGTTTTTAAAGATTCAATCATGTTTATTTTTTTCATGTGCCAATATGTAGTTAATTGAACAATAATTGATGATATCAGTGTTAAAGCAAAAGCAAACAAGAAACTCCATACTTTAATGTTTTTCAAAAATACAATATTATCTGTCTCAGCTGTTACCATAACATATCTATGTAGAATTACACCTAAGAAGAGACCAATAATAATTCCAATAATTGTTAAAATAATAATTTCTCTATAAACATAACTAGAAACCTCTCGGTCTTTAAAGCCTAGCACTTTTAAAGTAGCAATTTCCCTTGTACGTTCATTAACATTGATAATTACTAAATTATATAAAACAACTAAAGCAAGTAGTAATGAAGCTCCAATAATCAAATAGACAATCTTGTTCATTCCTTTAATAATTGTGTCATAAGTTTCAATATTATCATTTGTATAGTTAATCGCACTAATTTCGCTATTATTTAAAAGTTTAGTTGAAATGTCATCGTAGTTATTATTTTTCATTCCGACCATAATCGTATTATAATTGGGATCGTGATTAGTAATTTCCTTTAAATATGAAGAGCTTACATATATGTAGTGCATCGTATAATTTTGAACAATATCTGCGACATATAAGACATATAAATTATTTTCACTATCCCTTATTTTAATAGTACTTCCTTTTTTTGCACCTAATAAATTTGCCATTTTTGAAGTAATAACCGCGCCATAAGATGGTAAGGAAATATCTTTATCACTTATCACACTGTGTAGGGAAACATAGCGTTTGAACTCATCACTATCTAAAGGAGCAATTAAATAAACGTCATGATTTTTATCCTTCGCTTTAAAAGTGTAAGCTTCAGAACTCGTTAATAAGGGATTAGTCATTTTTACATCATTTAAACTTTCACTAACGTCTTTTGGTATCTCTTTAACATCCTTATTTAATGAAATTAGTGCATCGTATTTTAATATATTGTCATACTGTAAATTTATTACCCCATTAATTCCATCACGCAATCCAAATCCAGTTAATAATAAAGCCGTGCATCCAGCAATTCCAATTATTGTCATAAATACACGTTTTTTATATCGGAAGATATTGCGCATTGTCACTTTCCAAGTAAATGAAAAACGTTTCCAAATAAAATTAACTTTTTCCAGTAATACTTTCTTACCGCTTTTAGGTGATTTTGGTCTTAATAGTATTGCCGGTTTTTCTTTAAGCTCACGCATACAAACAAATATAGCTACACTGACCATTAATATCGATGCATAACTCAATAACATGAAGAATTGAACGGGTTTCAGTGAAATATCCAACGCTGGTAGGACATAGTCATAATCATAAATCCCGTATATAACATTTGGAATTAAGTAGTATCCGACTGATAAACCAATCGCCACTCCAAAGAATGTTGCGATTAAACAATAGAAAATATAACCACCGACAATTTTAAAATTACTATAGCCTAAAGAAGTTAAAATTCCAATTTCATTTCGTTCTTCCTCGATTAATCTTGTCATAGTATTTAAACACATAAGTACAGCTACGACAATGAAGAAAATAGGGAATACTTTAGCAATTGCTTCTACTTTACTAGCATCTTCATAAAAACCTGTATATCCGTTGTTAGAAGTACGATCTAGTAAATACCATTTAGGCTTTTCAATTGTTTTTAATTTTTCAGTTGCTGTTTTGATTTTTTCTTCAGCTGTTTTAGTTTTTTCCTCGAGTTCTTTAACTGCCTCATTGTACTTGTTATAACCTTCATTAACTTCTTTCAAATTACTGTCTAAAGTTTTTCTGCTTTGATTAATTTTACTTTGACTATTTTGAATTTCTTTTTCAAATTTAGTTTTCTCAGTATTTAATTTTTCCGCTTGTTCTTTTAAGGAATTTAATTGATTAGAAATATTTTGTAAGCCATTATACTTCTCAGTTAAAGCCTCGCAGTTTTCAGTACATTTATCTAATTCAGTTTTCAAGCTAGTTAAAGTTTGGGTTAATGTATTTTCATTAATTCCGTATTTAGCTAGTTCATTTTGTATTTGATTAAGACTGTTAGTAATTTGTAGTGAACTATTTTCTAAAGTATTTTCAGTTTCACTTTTTTTCTTATTTAGTTCATTTTGACTAGTAGTTAATTTACTATAGCCATTATCAATTTTTTGTTTACTATTATCAAGTTCTTGTTTATTTTTACTAAGTTCTTCATTAGCCTTAGTAAGTTTTTCATTTAATTCAGTTTGAGCCTTATTAATTTCTAAAGTCGCTTCTTCTAAAATTTCCTCGTATCTTTTAGTTTCCTGAATTGGTTTTAATGCTTGAAGTTCTTTATTCAATAGTACTATTTTATTTTCGTACTCTTTAGTGTAAGGCGAAGTTTCCAAAGTGCCTTTAGCTAAAAGGTAAGCTTCCGTATAGTATTCCATTGTAAAATTATCTTTGGGAATAAAAATAAAAGATTCTAATTTTCCATTACCTATATTGGCAATTCCTTTTTCTTGGCCCAAATAAAGCACAGAATCTGCTAATCCGACAATTTTACATGATGAAATATCTACATAATCATTTAGTTTATCTTTAGAAAAAGTAGGGGAATCACCAATTTTAAAGTAGTTTGCGTCACCCACACACTCTTTATTGTTCTTTGGGAGTCTTCCTTCCTTTAGCGTGATTTTATTTACATCATTTTCAATTGCATTTAATCTAACTGCTTTACCATCAATTAGAATATCAACCGAATAACTAGGAATAACTTTATCGACATTTTTAAGTTTTTGAAGTTCCGCAATATCATCATTAGTTAACCCCATAGTTGAAGTGATTTTGTAGTCCATAAGTAAATTGTCATTATAATATTGTTGAACTGTTTTCAACATATCGGGTGAAGCTTCACGAAGGCCGGCAAAGAATCCTGCGCCTAAGGCTACAATTAAAACAACCGATAAAAATCTTCCAAATGATCTTTTAATTTTGAAAATTGCTGATTTAAATAGTAAAAACATTACCAGTCAAGCTCCGCAACATTTTTTGGACTATCATTGATGATCGTTTTTTCAACTGTTCCATTTTTCATATGAATAACTCGATTGGCAATTTTCGCAATTTCCGCATTATGGGTAATAATAATAGTAGTCATCCCATACTTTAAAACCATTTCTTGAAGTAATTCCAAAATTTTTCTTCCAGTTTTTGAATCCAAAGCTCCAGTAGGCTCATCGCATAATAATAATTTTGGATTTTTTGCAATAGCCCTAGCGATTGCTACACGCTGTTGTTCACCACCTGAAAGTTGCGCTGGAAAGTTTTTTAGTCTGTTTCCAAGACCAACCCGTTTTAAACATTCTTCAGGCTCTAATGGATTTTTGCAAATTTGACTAGCTAATTCGACATTTTCTAAAGTTGTCAAATTTTGAACTAAATTATAAAACTGAAATACAAATCCAATATCATAACGTCTATATAAAACTAATTTTTTGGAATTATAATTAGAAATTAGTTCACCATCGACAATAACTTCACCACTATCGCAAGCATCCATACCGCCTAAGATATTTAAAACTGTTGTTTTTCCTGCACCAGAAGGACCTAAAATAACAGCTAATTCACCTTTTTCAATTTCGAATGAAGCTTTATCTAACGCCTTAATTTTTACTTCACCCATTGTATATTCCTTTTTAATATTTTTAAGTGTAATATATGCCATAAGATTACCTCCTATCATTACATTTATTATAACATATTATAATTTAAATAGAAACGATAAACAACTTTACAAAAACTTAATTTAGATATATACTTATGCCAAAATCAGAAAGGAAAAATTATGTATAAAGATTGCCATGTTCACACTAAAATTAGCCATGATGGGATTTCCACCGCTGAAGACTATATCGCTATAGCTCCCAAAAAAGGTGTTGATGAAATTACTTTTACAGAACACTACGATATTTACGATGGATTAAATACTCCATTAAAAACCTTAGGTGTTGATATGTATTTTCAATCATTTCAAGCTTTAAAACAAACATCAGATTTCAATTTGAATTTTGGAATTGAAATAGGACTACAACCAGATACGACAGTTCAAATAAAAGATATGGTATCAAAATATCCTTTTGACTTTATAATAGGCTCATCACACATAACTTGTAAAAAAGATATGTCGATGGATCCTAGTTTTTTTGAAGGTTTGACTAGAAGAAAAGCCTATTTAAAATATTTTGAGGAAGTATTAAATAATATCAAAAATTATGATGAATTTGATGTTTATGGTCATTTAGATTATGTTGTTAGATATGGTGGCTATGATAATAAACATATAGATTATCCAGAGTTTAGAGAAATATTAGATGCTATATTAGGTGAATTAGTTAGAAAAGACAAAGGTTTAGAAATAAATACCGCTGGTTTAAGGTATGGACTAGATAGTCCACACCCTAACATTGAAATTTTAAAACATTATCGTGATTTAGGCGGACAAATAATAACCTTAGGATCAGATGCCCATAAAACCGATGATTTAGCAAAAGACTTTAGTACTGCTATTGATATTTTAGAGAGTTTAGAAATTGAGGAAGTTGCCATTTATCATCAAAGAACTCCCGATTTTGTTAAAACAAAACAATTAGTAAGGTAAATGACAAAATAAAAAGGGAACTCATGTCCCTTTTTATTGTAGCTGTATATTAATTAATAAAATACCAATCGCTACCATGGTAATAGCTATAATATCTTTAAATGATGGCTTCCGTTTAATACCTTTAAGAGCAAAGGCTAAAATTGTTGTAAAAATTAACGATGTCGGCCTGACAAACTGGGCATATGTTACAGCTTGACCAGCTAGCATATTTTTAAAATAAACATTAAAAAATCCAAATGCCTGTTGAATAAAGACCAATTTAATAATTGACTTTTTCTCTCGATGATATTTAAAATTATAATCTTTAGAAAAAATAAAAGTTAAAGCAAAATTCAAAAGTAAAATATAAACAGCATTTGACCAATATTTTAAAATAAAATAAGTTATATATCCGAGGGCTACATCAGTTAAAATTCTAACTATTAAATCCTTTTGTAAAGCCTTAGCTTTAAGTTTCACATCAGTAAATATAAAAACTCCACCAACAGTTAAAGCAACCGCTAGTAAGTGAATTAATCTAAACTGTTCTATTTGAAACAGCGAATCGACAATAAATGCCACCAAAACAGTCAGTGACATATATGTAGCCGATTCATGGGGGTTTAAATAAGTTAAGCATCCGACAATTGTATGCTGTTTAATATATCTTAATATCATGGCTCCAATTAATAGCAAAAAGGGAATAATACTAAATTCGAATTTAATCTGCTCAAAAAAACACATTATAACTGCAAAGGGAATCATTGATAAACACATATAGTAGAAATAATCGTGACGGCTAATCCCTTCAACGACTATCTTTTTATCAATATATTCAGCAATTGTAGTAATTAATGCTGTTATAATAATTATTAACCCAATACTCATACTAACCATCCTAATCTAATAAAGATTATAACATACTTTAAAATAAAACTATAAATTATGTTATATGTATTTTAACTAGCTTAATAAGCCATTGCTAATAAATAAAGAAAAATATATAATTATTAATGAAGGGAGACATTATCATGGAAGACAAAAAAAGCTTTGGCGAGTATATAGCTCATAAAAGAAAATTACTAAATATGACACAAGAAGAATTAGCAGAAAAACTTTATGTCATACCGACTACTATTTCAAAATGGGAAAGGGGAATTACTTATCCAGATATTACAATTATTACTAAATTATGTAAAGAACTTGGAATATCTGAACATGAATTCTTTACAGCCTGTGACGATAATGCAACAAGTGAAGATAAAATTAAAGCTCAAAAATATAATAGATTAATAAATGGTATTCAATATTGTTTGATTGCTTCTTATCTAATAGCTATTATCACTTGCTTCATTTGTAATCTAGCAATTGAACATACTTTGTCGTGGTTCTTTATAGTTGTAAATAGTATTTTAATTTCTTTTGCTATCACTAGTTTACCAATTTTCTTTAAAAAAGCTGGGATTAAAAACATTATGCTAAAAGTTAGTGTAATAGTTACACTATTGATTTATACTTTATTATTCATTTGTGATTTATACACTAAAGGTGGCTGGTTATTAAACTTTGCATATCCTGTGGTTACCTTTGAATTAGCATTAGCTTGGATAGGAATATTAATAGTAAAATTGACCAAAATAAATAACTATTTTAAAGTTGCTATTATCACAATTTTGATGGCTATATGTACTATTTGTACTAATCCATTATGTGCCTATTTATTAGGCGAGGAAGACCCGACTAATATTTCAAATGTAATAGTTGCTTTTGCCTTAAGTGTAATAGCTGTAGTTTTAATAATTATTGGAGTAGCTAAAAAAATATTAAGAAGTAAATAGCTTCTTTTTTTATGATATACTATATATAAAGGAGAGATGAAATGAATCATGTTATAAGACTAATTAAAGGTCAGGATTTAAAACAAGAAATAACTAAATATGCAAAAGAAAGCAATATAGAAGCTGGCATAATTACCTGCTGCGTTGGCTGCGTTAATGAAGCCAAATTAAGATTAGCTGATGGAGAAACAATTATGCATCGTCAGGAACAATTTGAAATTGTTAGTATAACTGGAACCGTTTCAAAAAATGGTTGTCATATTCACATTAGCCTTTCTGATTGTGATGGCCAAACAATCGGTGGTCATTTGGTAGATGGTTGTATTGTCAATACTACTGCTGAAATATGCATTACCGAATTAAATGATTATGTATTTAAAAGAGAATATGATGAGAGTACAGGTTATGCCGAACTAAAAATTAATCATAAATAATTGGAGAAGAAAATGAATAAAGAAACAATTAAAAAATTAATCCAAGAACTAAATTTAAACTCAGATAATTTTTATATTTTAGGCGGTAGTAGTCTAGTATTAAGAGGATTAAAAAATCAAACAAAAGATTTAGATATTTGCTTAACTGAAGAAGAATATTTAAAACTTAAAGAAAAATATAATATTACTTTAAATCAAGATGGTGAATGTGAGCTAAGTAAAATAAATGATACCGTAAAAATCATTATCAATGAAAAAAAACAATTTAATTGTGAAAGAATCGACGGTGTATATTTAGAAAAGCTAGACACTATTCTTGCTTATAAACAAAGAAAAAATAAAGCTAAAGATCAGGAAGACATTCAAAGTATAATTAACTATCTAAAAAAAGACAATTAATCTAACATTTAATTGTTTTTTTCTTTAAAATAAAACTACTTTCATGTATAATTAAAGAAGGTGATAAAATGTCAGTAATAAAAGTAATGGACGAAGTTTTAGCAAATAAAATAGCAGCTGGAGAAGTAGTTGAAAGGTGCGCTTCAGTTGTTAAAGAATTAGTCGAAAATAGTATCGACGCAGGCTCTACTGAAATAAAAGTAGAATTAGAAGAAGCTGGGACTAAACAAATCAAGGTAATTGATAATGGTAAAGGCATGGAAGAAGACGATGCTGTTTTAGCATTCTCCAGACATGCGACTAGTAAAATTGATGATGAAGAAGACTTATTTAGATTAACTACTCTAGGTTTTAGAGGCGAAGCCTTAGCCTCGATAGCCGCTGTTAGTAAAGTCGATTTAAAAACATCCACAGGTGAAGTGGGGACTCATGTTATTATCAGTGGTGGACGCATTCAAACAGTTGAAAAAGGCGACGCTAGAAAAGGAACTATTATTTCCGTTAGTGAACTATTTTATAATACCCCAGCTCGTTTAAAACATATGAAGAGTTTATATACTGAATTAGCTAGTATAACTGATTATATGAATAAATTATCTTTATCAAGGCCAGATATCAGATTTGTTCTTTCTAATAATGGAAATATTATTCTGCAAACAGATGGCTCTGATAATACGCTTAAAGCAATTAAAAACATATATGGTACCGATGTCACTAGAAAAATGTTAGAAATACATGCTGAAAATGCTGACTATGAAATTGATGGTTATATTTCATCTCCTGAAGTTCACCGCTCAAGCCGTAATAATATGATAACCTTGGTAAACGGTCGTATCGTTAGAAACGTCGACATCAATAGAATTATTAATGATAGCTATCATTCATATAAACCAGACAATCGTTATCCTGTAACTGTCATCCATATTACTGTTGATCCATCAGTGATTGATGTTAATATTCATCCAACAAAAATGGATATTAAATTTAGTAAAATAGATACCTTGCTAGATCTTATAAGTGAAACAATAAAAAAGACCATTAGTAATAAAAATTTGATCCCTGAAGTTCAAGTTAAAGAGCCAAAACCAAAGTATCAAGAAATGACTCTAGAATTAGAACGTGAAGAAGGAATAAAAAAAGAACGTCCAAAATTTGAACCTTTAGATCTAGAACCACGTGATTTAATAGTTAATACTTTTAGCTTTGATAATAATGAAGAAGAAACAATAACTTATGAAATCGACACCACTGGCGATATAGTTCATGAAGCTACTGAAGATTATAATCCATATGATGAAAAAGTCATGCCAGAAATGTATCCAGTAGGTTTAGTTCATGGCACATATATTATTTGTCAAAATGAACGTGGTATGTATATAATTGATCAGCACGCCGCAAAAGAAAGATGCAATTACGAGAAATTTAAAGAAGAAATGGGAAAACCTAATATTGCAAGCACGCCATTACTGTTCCCAATAACTATGGAATTTTCTAATACCGAATTTATGATTTTAAAAGAAAATATGAATATTTTAAGAGACTTGAAATTTGACATTGAAGAATTTGGTGTGAATTCAGTAATCATTAAAGAGCACCCAACTTGGATTGCATCAGGTTACGAAGAGGATTCTATCAGAAAAATAATTGAAATTGTTATTGCTACAGAAAAGAATTTTGATATCGAAAAGTTCAACGAGAAAGTTGCAACCATGATGAGCTGTAAAAAGGCCATTAAAGCTAATACAAATATTACAATGGAAGAGATGGAGGCCTTAATTTCCGATTTAAGAAAATGTAAAAACCCATATAACTGCCCACATGGTAGACCAACAACAATTTTCTATTCAAATTATGATATGGAAAAACTATTTAAACGTAGTGGTTTTGATACCGTAAAATAAGATAGCTATAAAAGAAGATTAAGAATTAATCTTTTTTTATAAAAATATGCTATAATTATAAAGGTGATAAAATGACATATTTAGACTATAGTGCAACTTGTCCTATCGATGAGGAAGTTTTAGAGAGTTTTGTTAAAGCCTCTAAATATATTGGTAATCCAAATTCTCTTCATAAATTAGGAACTGAAGCTAAAGCATTAATTGATGCTAGTACAAATCAAATAGCCAACATTTTAAATGTTAAGCCAAGTGAAATAATTTATACATCAGGTGCCTCTGAAGCTAATAACTTAGCTATTAAAGGAATGGAAACATATTTAAATAGAGGAAGCCATATTATTACAACCGATTTAGAGCATTCTTCAATTTATGGCCCATTAAATTATTTAGCTAACCATGGTTATGAGGTTGATATTGTTCCTTTAAAAAACGGTTTAGTAGATATTGAAGCCCTAAAAGAAATGATTACTGACAAAACCATTTTCGTAAGTATTAGTGCAGTTAATAGTGAAACTGGTATTAGACAGCCAATCGAAGAAATTGGAAAAATGCTAAAAGAGTTTCCAAAAGTGATTTTTCATAGTGATGTAACGCAGGCGATTGGTAAAGTTAAAGTCGATTTAACAGATGTTGATTTAGCTAGTTTCGCTGCTCATAAGTTTTTCGGTATTAAAGGAATAGGTGCCCTGATTAAAAAAGAAAAAATTAATTTAACCCCTTTAATTCATGGTGGCAAAAGTACAACTGTTTATCGTAGTGGTACTCCAGCTACCCAGCTTATTGTTAGTCAAGCTAAAGCGTTAAGATTAGCTTATGAAAATATCGATAATGATATAAAAAAAATTAATGAATTAAATAAAAAAATAAAAGATTCATTAAAAGGATACGATAATGTATATATTAATAGTAATGAGTATTCAATACCTCATATTTTAAATATTAGTATTGTATCTGTTAAACCCGAAACTATGCTGCACGCTTTAGAAGAAGATGAAATATACGTTTCAACGCAAAGCGCTTGTTCAACAGGAAACACTTCAAAATCAGTTATGGCTGTAACAAATGATGATCAAAGAGCTTCATCAAGTATTAGAATTAGTATTTCTAGAAAGACCACAGATGAAGACATTAATAAATTTTTAAAAAGTTTTGATAAAAGTTATAAAAAATTAGTAATGAGGTAAGATAAAATGAGAATAGATAAACACAATTATTATTTAGATATTGCAGAAACAGTTCTTGAAAGAAGTACTTGTTTAAGAAGAAATTATGGAGCCGTTATTGTTAAAAATGATGAAATAGTTGCCACTGGTTATAATGGTGCCCCTAGAGGACGCGCTAATTGTTCAGACATAGGTCATTGTACCAGAGAGGAACTTCAAATTCCATCAGGTGAGAGATATGAACTATGTCGTAGTGTTCATGCCGAGCAAAATGCTATAATTTCATCATCTAGAGCCGATTTATTAGATAGTACTCTTTATCTTTCTGGTAAAGAAGCAAAAACAGGCAATTACATCAAAGGAACAACACCTTGTGAAATGTGCAAACGTTTTATTATCAATGCAGGAATTAAACAAATTGTTATTCGCGATGATAAGAAGCACTTTAGAGTTATTAATACCAATGAATATATTGAAAACGATGATACTGTTTCAGGAGTGTTAGTATGAAAATAACTAAAATTGAAGCAATCTGGTGTAGTGGTTGTTTAGTAATGAAAAAAGTTTGGAAAGAGGTAGCTAAAGAATACCCAAATATTGAAATCACAACTTATGATTACGATATGGATCCAGAAATGGTTCAAAAATATAATGTTGGAACTATTTTACCTGTAATTATTTTCCAAAACGGCAATGAAGAAAAAAGACTAATTGGCGAAAGAACTAAAGATGAAGTTGTTAATGCTATCAAGGAGATGCAATGAGTAATAAAATAAAAATTATTATTTTCGCTGCTATTTTATTTTTTCTTCCCTTTACTGTAAACGCTGAAGAAGTTACTTTAAATTTATTTTATGGTAAAGAGTGCCCTCACTGTGAAGCAGAACAGGAGTATTTAGAAACTTTAAAAAAAGATTATGGTGATGATTTAATCATCAAAAAATTTGAAGTTTGGCACAATCCAGATAACAGTGCTCTTTTAGAGCATGTTAGATCGGCATTAAAAAATGATGACAGTGGAGTTCCTTATACTGTTATTGGTACAACTGGCTTAACTGGTTATAATGACAATACTGAAAGTCAAATAAAAAAGCTTATTGACAAAAATTTAAAAGATCCTGAAGTCGATGCAGTTAGTTATGTTAAAGAAAACAAAGAACTCCCATCATCAAATAATTCAAGTAAAGATGAAAACATCACAGTTCCTATTCTCGGTGAGATAAATGCCCAAAATGTGTCTTTACCAATCCTTGCTGTAGTTATTGGTTTAGTTGACGGTTTTAACCCATGTGCGATGTGGGTATTACTATTTTTAATAAGCATGCTTCTTGGAATGAAAGATAAAAAGAGGATGTGGACTTTAGGTTTAACCTTTCTAGTAGCTTCTGCCCTTATTTATCTTCTCTTTATGGTAGCGTGGCTACAAATAGCGGTTACAGCATTACAGCAAGTATTATTAAGAACCTTGATTGCCATTGTCGCTATTGTTGGTGGAGCTATAAATCTTAGAAGTTATTTAAAACAAAAAAATAATCCAAGTGGATGTACTGTTGTCAATGATAACAAAAGGCAAAAGATGTTCGCTAAAATAAAAAAGTTTACACATGAGAAAAGTTTTATATTAGCTATTTTTGGTGTTATCACTCTAGCAGTTTCTGTTAACTTAGTGGAACTCGCATGTTCAGCTGGTCTTCCATTATTGTTTACTAGCGTTCTAGCTATGAATGATTTAAATACTTTAGAGTATGGTTTTAATATTTTTCTTTATATTTTATTCTTCCTATTAGACGATATAATTGTTTTTGTTATTGCTATGAAAACATTAGAAGTAACAGGAATATCTACTAAATACAGTAAATATTCACATCTAATTGGAGGACTTATCATGCTTTTAATTGGCTTACTTTTAATAGTTAAACCAGAGTGGATAATGTTCAATTTTTAAAAAAATGTCAAAAAACGTATTTTTTACTAATAAATATGTTTTTTTGTGCCATGATATATTTAGAAAGGTGTGTTAAATATGGAAGAAAGAAAAGATAATACAGGTATGATCATCGCTGTTGTTATTATCGTTTTATTAGTTGCTGGGCTTATTGCTTATTTCATTTTTGCTAATAAAGATGAAGCAGATAATAATACTACTAAGGAACCTAATATTACAGATAATAATACAGATAAAACTGAAACTAAAGATGTTGCCGGTTCTTATCAAGCAAAATATACAACTGATACAACTGGAACCACTGATAACTCTGACGTTCTAGATAATGGTACCGATGATAATAGAGGTACTGATACTACTGATGAGAACAATCATTATATTGAATTAGTTTTAGATAAAGATGGTAGTGCTAAACTTGTTAGAACTGACAAGAGTAAAGATGTAATCAAGGGTACTTATACTGTAACTGATAAAAAAATTACCATGATTGCCTCATCTGAAACTGATGATACGACTGATACCACTAGTACTAATGACAAGACATATGAATTTACTATTAATTCAGATGATACATTAACTTATACTACTGATACCAAGACTATCACTCTTGCTAAGACTGATAAAGATAACTTAAAATATATTAAATAAAATCTACAAAAAAAGTAGATTTTTCTTTACGTTTCTAAATAATAAAAACCTTGCTTATTCTAATATTAGGATGTTATAATTTAAACATAAGGAAGTGCAAAAATGGAAAAAAGAAAAAAGGGAAAAACTATCATAATTATAATTTTATTATTAATTTCTTTAGGACTGGGCGGATTTATAATCTATGATAAAATTATTAAAGAAGATCCAACTATTAAACTTAATAAAGAAATTAAAACGTTAAAGGAAGAAAATAAAAATTTAGTTAAGGATGATATCTCTATCCCACAGGCGCCAAATATGAAAACTTCTGCCGGTAGGTATGTATCAATTAGTTATACAGAAAATAGTGCATTTTATACCGAAGCAAACTCATTAGAAAATGAAGGACAAAAACTACTTACTAAAGAAATTGATTTGGCAAATCAAAAAATACAAGATGCTAAGGTTATGGATGGCGTAATTTCAAGTGGTGCTGATGAAGCTGTTGTTTTCATTATGGAAGATGGAACTGTTAAATATGCATACAGTTATGAAAACAAAGTAATTTTTGAAAATTATCAACCGCTTGAAGGCATTAAAGTTAGCAAGATTAATAGTATTACATTTGTTGTAGGAGATACTAGTGCTAGTGTCAAATGTGATGTAATTTTAAAAGATGGAACACAAAAAAATATTGAAAAGAAGCTTTCATAAAAACTTAAAATATATTAAATAAAATCTATGTAAAAATAGATTTTTTTAAACTTTTAATGTATAATTAAAAAAGGTGATAAAATGTTTGAAAGTTTAGGCGATAGATTACAAAATGCCATGAATAAAATAAAAGGTTATGGAAAAATAACCGAAGATAATATTAGCGAAGTAACAAGAGAAATAAGACTAGCTTTATTAGAAGCAGACGTTAACTACAAAGTTGTTAAAGAATTTATCAATAATGTTAAAGAAAAATCATTAGGTGAGGAAATTCAAAAAAGCTTAAAACCTGGTGAAGTTTTTGTCAAAATCGTTAGAGACGAATTAATTGACTTATTAGGTAAAGAAGATGAACCATTAATTGTCATAAAACCAATGACAATTTTAATGATGGCCGGTCTTCAAGGTAGTGGTAAAACAACAACCGTTGGGAAATTAGCACTACATCTAAGAAAAAAATATGGGTTAAAGCCATTAATGGTTGCCTGTGATGTTTATCGTCCAGCCGCTATTGATCAGTTAAAACAACTAGGCAAAGAACTAAATATCGAAGTTTATAGCGAAGGCAAAGGTAATCCTGTTGAAATTGCCAAAAATGCTGTAACATATGCCAAAGAAAATGGTTTTAATTATGTTTTAATCGATACTGCTGGTAGACTTCACATTGATGAAGACTTAATGACTGAACTTCAAAATATCAATGAAGAAGTAAAACCAAATGAAATATTACTAGTAGTTGATAGTATGACAGGTCAAGATGCCGTTAATGTTATCGAGGGTTTCAATAATAAATTACCTCTTACAGGAGCAGTTTTAACCAAACTGGATGGTGACACTAAAGGTGGAGCCGCTTTATCAATAAGACATTTAACAAATATTCCGATTAAATTTATTGGTGTCAGTGAAAAAATGGATGGTTTAGAAAAATTCCGTCCACAAAGTATGGCCAATCGTATTCTAGATATGGGTGACCTTATGAGTATTGCTGATAAAGCTGAAGCCTTATTAGATGATGATGAAGCCTTAAAAGCTGCCGAAAAAATGCAGAAGGGTAAATTTGATTTAGAAGACTTTTTAACTCAATTAAACCAAATAAAAAAATTAGGTCCACTAGAAAATATTATAAAAATGCTACCTGGTGCTAAAAAAATGGGCTTAAATAACGTCAATATCGATCCAAAACAGATGGCTCATATTGAGGCAATTATCTTATCAATGACACCAAAAGAACGAAAAAATCCAGATATTTTAAAGGCTAGTCGTAAAAAAAGAATAGCTGCTGGTAGTGGTCAAACCGTTGAGGAAGTAAACCGCCTTTTAAAACAATTTGACCAAATGAAAGTAATGATGAAACAAATGAAAAATGGAAATCTTAAAATGCCATTTTAATAATTTTTCAGGGGGAAAAATATAATGAGAACAAATATGTGGGATACTAATATCACCAGTTTTGTCTGCGCTGAATTAGAACAAAATCCCTTTGATCCAAATAGTTATAAATTTGTTGATGCATTTGCTAAGCAGATGTCGAAAAAGTATTTAACAAGCAGTAGTGCTTCAAAAATTATGATACCAAGATCTTGCCTCTTAAGATTTTACCAAGGTTTTTCAAAAGAAAAAATTAAAGACATTGAAGCCTATCTTTGCACCTTTTCAGCGCGAACTATACCATTTCAAAAAACATTTCCACTCATTCAAAATATAATTAATACTTTATATGTTGGTAATAGCAACCATACAATTAGTGAATTGAATGCTATTTCTTTGTTTATATATAGTAATTATCTCGATAGAAATCCAGAAGAAATAGGCTTGACTTCCCAAGAAGTTGATGAACTTGTCGTTGATTTAATTGGCCGCCAGCTTCGTAAAATTAAATTTTCAGCTAGTGAATATATATTGTATCGCAAATTTCTAGAGCAAGTCCAAACTGAAGGCATAACTGATTACCGTAGTGCTAAGCAAGAAATCATCGGTGATACTTGCTATTTTAGTACCAACGCCTTTGAAGAAATTGTAAAGAGTCAAAGATTTGATATAGCGCCTAAAAGACGAAGACTCGAAAGATTAATTACTGCTGCTGATATAGCTACATCTGAGGACAGCTTTAATTGTGAAGTTTTAGATCCCTTGCTAAATAACACAATTTCTATTGATAGCGAAGATAGTTTAAACCATGCCCATGAGGTAGTAAAAGGCTGGGAAGATAAATTAGAAGCCAAATCAAAAAAATTAATAAAAACTAGAACTTGATAATAAAGTTCTTTTTCTGTGATATAATGTACTATATAAGGATGGTGATACTATGACAGATTTAGAAATCGCAAATAATAGTAAAAAAAAGGAAATTTGGAATATAGCCAAAGAATTAGGACTTAATTCAGGTGAATTAATTTGTTATGGAAGTGATAAAGCAAAAATAACTGCTGAAAGAACAAACACTGATGGTAAATTAATCTTAGTAACAGCTATAAGCCCCACACCGTTTGGTGAAGGAAAAACAACTGTAAGCATTGGCCTTGCTGATGCTATGCATGAACTTAAAGAAAGAGTTGCTCTATGTTTAAGACAACCATCTATGGGCCCAGTATTTGGACTTAAAGGTGGAGCCACCGGCGGAGGGTATTCACAAATAGTTCCAATGGATGAAATTAATCTCCATTTTACAGGTGATTTTCATGCAATAACTGCCGCTAATAATTTATTATGCGCTGCTATTGATAATCATATTAATAAAGGTAATGAATTAAAAATAAAAAAAGTAACATTTAACCGTTGCTTAGATGTTAATGACCGTGCTTTAAGACATACTACCGTTGCTTTAGGCGATAATCCAAGAGAAGAAAGCTTTAATATAACTTCGGCTTCAGAAATTATGGCATTATTCTGTTTAGCAACTTCACTAAATAATTTAAAACACCGTTTAGGGAATATAATTATAGGTTATAATGAAGACGATAAACCAGTTTATGCTAGTGACTTAAAAGTTGAAGGGGCAATGACAGTTATTCTAAAAGATGCCTTTTATCCTAATTTAGTTCAAACTTTAGAAAATACCCCAGCTATTATCCATGGTGGTCCTTTCGCCAACATCGCCCATGGATGTAACAGTGTCGTTGCTACCAAATTATCACTTGGTTTAGCTAATTACGTTGTTACGGAAGCTGGATTTGGTGCTGATTTAGGCGCAGAAAAATTTTTAGATATTAAATGTAAAAATAATAACTTAAAACCCAGTACTATTGTTTTAGTAGCTACTGTTAAAGCTTTAAAATATAATGGAGTAGGTGAAACTGAAATAGAGAAGCTTAAAAGTGGTTTAGTTAATTTAGAAGTTCACATTGAAAATCTTAAACAATATAATGTCCCATTAGTAGTATGTATTAATAAATATACTGATAATACCGATGAAGAAATAAACATTATTAAAAACTTTTGCGAATTAAAAGGTGTTAAAGTAGAAACCTCAACTGCTTATGTTGATGGTGGGAAAGGCGCTATAGATTTAGCTAAAACCGTTATAAAGTCTTGTAATGAAGAAAGCAATTTCACCCCGATATATCAAGACACTGATTCTATTAAAACTAAAGTAGAAAAAATTGCCACTAAGATCTATCATGCTAATAATATTAATTATACTGAAGAGGCTTTAGAAATGATTGAAAGAATTGAAACATGGGGATTAGATAAATTACCAGTATGTATTGCTAAAACTCAATATTCAATTTCTGATGATGCCAAAAAATTAGGTTATCCTAAAGATTTTGAAATTACCGTAAAAAATGTTAGATTATATAATGGAGCTGGTTTTATAACAGTTTTACTAGGAAATATTATGACAATGCCAGGTCTACCTAGTGTTCCAAACTATGAAAAAATAGATTATATTGATGGGAAAGTAGTAGGCATATTTTAAACAAAGAGCAAAATCTTTGTTTTTTAATATATTTAAAAAACATAAACAGAATCTTTTGAGTAATGCCAACAATGTTATACTATAATAGTAGATTAAAGAGCTAGGAGTGATTAAATGGATATTTTAAATGTTTTAAAAGAACAAAAATAAGCTAAGCTAAATGGAAATTTATATCATAATATCCAAATTAAGTTTTCATATAATAATAATCGCATTGAAGGTAGTCAATTAAACAAAGGCAAGCATTTTATTTGGAGAAGAAAAATTATTTATATCTCCATATTCAGATAAAATGCATGCTGCAGAAATTTCTCCTATGCCTGGAATAGTAAGTATATGAGGATTAAGTTCTTTGATAATTATAGAAATTTGTTTATCTATTGGATTTATTTTATTGTTAAAGTCATTGTAAGAAGAAAAATAAGTAGAGATTAGTATCCTCATGATAACCAACTGAATTCTTGGCTAGTTCTTTTAACTTAACAAATTTAGCATAACCGAACTTGCCATGAGAAACTTTTCTAATTGATTCATAATCTTTCATTAAAGCAATATGTTCTATGTTTTTATATTTATTTAAAATGAATAATAAAGTAGAGGAAATATTGTTATTAAAAAAAGGTTTTAGCTCAGGAAAAGTTAAATCTAGTTGATTAGTCAATAATACAGACATTTTACTTCTTTCCTTGATTAATTGTTTTCTAGCACGACAAAGTGACTTTAACGAATTAATATGATATAATCTATATGAATTTGGTTTATAAGGAACGGACATTAGATATTGGCAGATAGTAAAACTATCAGCTTTATCAGTCTTAGTTCTTCTTAAGCTTCGAGATTTTAAAAATTGATGTACAACAAGAGGATTGATTTTCATGAATGAATACCCTTGATTGTTTAAAACAAGGTGTTAACTAACTAATTAACAATAAAATTAAAAATCTGTGGTTTGAGTCACCTCAAACAGTACTTAATAAAAAGTCTGTAATAATATAGAAACAAATCCACAGTGCAAATATAGTATATAATTAATTTCAAATTGTATAAAATTTGATAGAAAGGGATCAATCAAATAGATTAATATTTCTATAAGATTGATTATACGTGATTAGGTGAAAGATAAAAATATTGTGATGTCAAGAAAAGAATATGAAGCTAAGTTAAATAAATTTAATTTATTGAAATCAAAACTATCTAATACTTCAAAGAGTAAAATAAGCGCAGCCTATAATGATCCGGGTAATATGTGGCATGATAATTTTGCGTATGAACAATTGGACTTACAAGAGGATGCTATGTTAAATCAAATAGCAGAATTAATGGATACAATAAATTTTGCGAAAATAGTTGAACCAAATGCTGTTTCTCCAAATTGTGTAGACATATATGATAAGGTTGAATTGTTGTTTATGTATGACTCTGGTGAAGTAGAAGAGTTGGTTTTAACACTTGGTGATACTGATGGTGATGATAATATTACATTATGTTCACCATTAGGAACCGCTATTTATAATCAGCCATACGGAACAATAATCAGTTATTTTGTTAATCAAAATAAAATACAAGTAAAAATACAAAAAAAATTATGAAATCTTGGTTTTATTTGTATTTTATTAATAAATATGTTATTATAATATTCAATTTGAGGTGAGAAAGAATGAGTGAAGGAAAAATATATTTAACCCAAGAGGGGTATGAACAGTATGTTCAAGAACTTGATGAACTACATGATAAACTAGGTATATCTAGTCAAGATAAGAGTGACTCATATAGAGCAGCAGTAGGTGATGGATGGCATGATAATTTTGCATTTGAATCAGCAAAAAGAAGTGAATTGGTTACTTTAGCACAACTAGAAGAAAAAATAGCCGGGCTATCAAGAATTGTTATAATAGACAAGGTTGTTGATCCTAATCGAGTTTGTATTGATGATATTGTTCGTCTAACTTTAACACTACCAACCGGGAGGGAACGAGAACAAGTGATTAAACTTGTTGGAGCTAGTACTCCAGATAGTGATGCGGAAATTAAGGAAATATCAATTATGAGTCCTTTAGGTGATGCTATTTTTAATGAAGAAGTGGGGACTGTAGTAGATTATACTGCGAATGGAAAAGAAATGTCTGCTAAAATTGAAGAAAAATTAATGACTGATATAATAGGAGATAAAGATAATGCACAAGCTGTAGCACCAACTATGATAAAAACTAAGTAGAATGATTAATAATTTAAATTTAAATCATTTAAAAACTTTTTATGCAGTGGCAAATTCTAAAAGTTTTAAAGAAGCCTCAGAATTGCTCTTTATTTCACAACCCGCAGTCAGCAAGAATATAAAAAACTTAGAGGATGTTTTAGGGGTAAAGTTGTTTTTTAGGTCAAGTGATGGTATAGAAATCACAAATGAAGGATTGATTTTATTCAAGTTTGTTGAGAAATCTTTTGATCAATTGAATGCCGGTTTTCGTTTACTAGAATCACAAAAGCAATTAGATACTGGTAAGATTGTTATTGGCATTCCATCTCATATAGCATCTTTTTTCCTATTAAAGCATATTGAACGTTTTAGGGGAGACTATCCTAGAATCTCAATTGAAATAATAAGTAGTTCCACTAAACAATTAATTAAGGATTTAGAAGAACATAAACTTGATTTTGTTATTGATAGTTCACCATTAGATAATTTGTTCCCGGATATGAAAGTTGAAGTTTTAGAAAATCTTGAAACTTGTTTTATTTCTACAACTGATATAAAATTAGATAATATTCAAGATATAAGTAATTTGAACCTAATATTACCGATACCCAAAAGTTCTGTAAGAAAAAATCTGGAAAAGGATTTAATTAAACATAATATTACTTTAGTTCCAAAAATTGAAGTAGAAACTACAGAGTTAATAATATCATCAGTTAAACGAAACTTAGGTGTTGGCTATGTTATTAAATCAGCGGTTGAAAACGAATTAAAACGAGGGATAGTGAAATTAGTAGAATTTCCAGATTCATTACCAAATATCGATATAAATTTAGTTTATATAGAAAGTTGTTTAACATATCCTTCAAGAAAGATTATAAATTATTATATTAAGCCTAATAACTTTTAGTTATAGGTACATTAGTTAAAGGTATTTGCTGTTATACCTTTTTTTTATTATAATAAATATTAAAGAAGTTAGTTGTAAATATTTTTTGTGGAGGGTGAGATGGAAAATATCAAAATGATTGCTATTGATTTAGGAAAAACGTTGTTAACGGATAACAATGTTGTTACTACTGAAAATATTAATGCAATAAATTTTGCACATTCAAAGGGAATTTTAGTAGTTATGGCTACAGCAAGGATGTATTCATCAACAAAGTATATATCAAAGATTATAAAAGCGGATTATGGTGTGTTTGGAAACGGTTCACAGTTGATGGATTTGTCAACTAAAAATATTTTGTTTCAAAAGGTTATAAAAAAAGATGATGCAAATTTAATGATAGATTACGCACGAAAGAATCACCTTTATATTCATATTGATTTAGAATTTGAAGAGGTGTCAGAAGAATACGATTTTTTTACTAAAAAACATATGAAATTAAACGAGCAATATCCGGACTCTTTAAAAAGTAATGTAAAATTAGTAAATGATATAAAAGAATACGTGAAAAACAAAAACATAATTAAAATTATTATAGCATCTGAGGAGTCATTAGATGCTCATATAGAGCAAATAAAAGAATTGACAAACGCAAGGCTTTGCTTGAATGAACATAGTAAAAATCTTTTTGAAGAAATTATTGGAAAGAGATATAATTATGCTGAATTTGGTGGAAGCCTGACAACGAAAGCTACAGGTATTCATTATTTAGCTACTAAATTAAAAATACAAAAATCACAGATAATGGCTATTGGTGATTTAGATAATGATGTTGAATTGTTTGAAACAATAGGAATACCTGTAGTAATGAAAAATGCTAAACCTGAAATCAAGGTTTATGCAACATATATAACTACCAAAGATAATAATAACTCGGGTGTTGCAGAAGCAATTTATAAAATGATAGGAGAGGGTTAGTGTGAAAATTGCCATAGAGGGAATGGATGGAGTAGGAAAAAGCACTGTTGCAAAGCAAATTGCGGAAAGGCACCACTTGCAATATATTGAAAAGCCAATGACTGAGATTTTTGATACAGCTTTATGTGACGGTAAGGATACCTTAAATGCAGTTTCAAGAAATATTTATGATTTAGATACTAGTATTTTAAAGGCATGGTTTTTTGGCTTAGGAAACTTATATGTTTTTGATAAATACAGAAACAAAGATCTAATAATAGACAGACATTTTGCCTCCAATTATTTCTGGAATGGTAATGAGCAAAGCGATATTATATTTAGGACAATGAAAGAGTTGGTCGGAGTTCCTGATGTTACCATTTTGCTTTATGCTTCACCCGAAACAAGGATGCAAAGACTTTATTTAAGAAATCCGAATGATTATGATTTAACTGATACTGAAAAGCATGTCGACGGTTACGACAAAATGCTTAGTTTTGTGAAAAAATTTGAAATACCATACGTTTTTGTAGATACGGAAAATAAAACAGTTGATGATGTAGTTGATGAAGTTAGCGATGTCGTAGATAGTGTAAAAAAAGGAATCATACCACCACAAAAGGTAAAACTTCCGTGTTAAATTTATATATATTAGTAAGCATTTTTTTACTAAATTATTAAATGGCTAGTATACTATATTTAAATTTAAACAATTAATTGAAATAATAAGTTTTTAAAAATGTATCTGTGGATTTCACGAAAACAAAGTAGGTGATAGTAATGGAAATATTAAGTCCCGCAAGTAATATGAAACATATTCAAGTTGCTATTAATGAGCAAGCTGATGCTGTGTATGGCGGATTAAAGAAATGGAATGCACGCAATAAGGCAATCAATTTCAATACACAAGAGTATAATTTATTGATAGACAAATTGCATAGTCATGGAATTAAATTTTATTTAACTTTAAACATTTTGACATTAGATTTAGAAATAGACGATATTGTGGAATTTTTAAGGGATAATACACTTCCGGATGCATTTATAGTTGCAGACATAGGATTAATAATGAGACTAAAAAAAGAATTTCCCACAATCCCCTTACATTTTTCAACACAGTTTGGTGCTCACAATATTGATGATGTTAACTATATTAAATTTCTTGGTGGCAGTAGGGCTATTTTGGCTAGAGAGTTAACATTAAATGAAGTTAATAATATTAAAAAAAATACAGATTTAGAGTTGGAAACATTTATATGGGGTTCACAATGCTTAAGTTTTTCGGGATTATGTTTTTTCGGCACCATAATTAATGGTGGTGGCGGGAATAGAGGTAAGTGCATAATTACTTGTCGTGATGTTTATTCGGTAAATAGTAATAACAGCCATTTTTTATATGTCCCTGATATGGATGCAACTAATTTGATTGGAAATTTGGATGAAATAGATTGCTTAAAGCTGGAGGGTAGAAGAAGAAACCCACAGGAAATAGCTTCTATTTTGAAACAAATAAAAGGCGGACAATACAGTACTAAAAATATTGGGTATCTTTATGGCAGCAGTCAGACGGAAAACAAACTATTTGAAAATATTAATAGTAGAATAAAGCCTATATGCCCAGCAAAGGAAATGAGCCATTTGGAAAGCAGTGATATATGTATAAAATATCATAATAATATCCCAATTAAATTTTCAACTGATTATGAAAACAACAATGTTTTTTATGTATACAGTGAAATTACCAAACCATATTTGCTAAATAAAAAAAATATTTCATTGGACTTTGTTTTAGAGCAAGGCATAGTAAAAGAAATATTATATGTAAATTATAAAGGAGACGGTCATACCTTTTTTAGTGATAAGGTTGATGAAAAGAAGTTTGATTTTTATACACTTAGAGATGAAATAGAAAATCAAAATTCAAATATAAATGTTTATAAAATGAAGTACTATAGAGACAAATTGGCCAATTATAAAATTAGTAGTTTCCTTTATGATAAAATGTTAAGTTATATTAAAGATGACTGTTCCATGCCCCGAGAAGATGTTGTAATAAACAAGAATTTCAAATTACATCATCTTTATCTTGAAACGGATGAATTAGATGTAGTTGAAAAAGTTATTAGTGATAATTTCGTCACCGTTATATACAATATTACATCTGTTGAAAAACTTCAAAGGATAAAAACTGTTATCAATCAATTTGGGGATAAAATTGTTTACAAATTACCATTATTTAATTGGAAAAGCATAGATTTATTACCATATTATAAATTATTAGAAAATAAAAAGGTAATGTTTACAAGATTGTCTCAAATATATCTAACTGAAAACATAAAATTTAAGCAACGACTAACTGACTATACAGTTTATGTATGGAATAAGGAAGCATTAAATTATCTTTTAGAGCATGGAATAGAAGAGTTTACTGGTTCACCTGAGCTAAACTATAAGCAAAATTCTTCGATATATGGCGATAATAAATTTCAAATGATTATTGCTGGGAAAATACCTTTAGTTTATACAAGAAATTGCTTTTATCATCTTTATAATTGTAATAGTTGTACAAATTGTAATCATAGTACGAAGTCTATCACAAATCGGGATAAACAGCTTAATTTTGATATTTTGTGTAATAAGGACTATAGAATACTTATAAACCGAGAACCGATTCTTAATGATTATTCGAAAGTTGAATTAAATGACTATACTAAATTTCGTTATATTACTACTGGTCAGAATATAAATGAGATATTAGAAACTATTGAGATTTTTAAAAACAAAGATTATTATAATAAATTGAAGACAATTCATCCGTGGGATGTATCCTATGAGTGTAATTTAATTGATACAAGGTGTTAAGGAGGACAATATGAAAACAAAAAGTATATGGGGCAATCCGCCTAAGAGATTATACCAATTTATTAATAAAATGAAAGAAGAAAGAGGAAACAATTATACTGTATGTATAGTTGGCTGCTCGGACGGGAAATTTCTATTACCGTTTGCTAGAGAGCATGTAATAGTTACAGGTTATGATATTGATGATATTGCATTATATGGCGGCATCAAAGATTTTCCTGTAGTTAATGCTAAAAAGATTTATAAGTATTCTTCTGACTTTCAATCCATAGAATATGATTTAGAGTCAAAACGTGTTTTGGGAATAATGGAACGACTAGAGAAAGAAAATTTACTAAATTACTCTAAAATAGAAACTAGAGATTTTTATCGTAATACACCAAATGAAAAATTTGATGTTGTATTTACTAGCTGTTCTTTACACTATTCCGCTAACAAGGATTTTTCCTTAAGTGAGAAGACAAAGAAACTTCAAGAAATTGTTGAAGATGGTGGTTATCTTTATATAGATTATATGATGGCTATTAATGAAGAAGATTATATTAAATATCCAAGTAGTAAATTTTATAGAAAGCGGGAAATTTTAAATTATTTTGATAATAATTGGGAAATTATTTATTTAAGAGAAAATAATAATCCATCATTTGAGGGTGCTCATGTTGATTGTGTTGTGGATCATTTCCATCGTTTTGGTTATCTTTTAGCTAGAAAGAAAGGTACTAGTAATGAATCATAAAGAAATTTGTTGGAATATAACAGCGAGATGTAATCAATCTTGCCAATACTGTCATCGTTTTTTAAATGTTAAGGATTTATCATTTGAGCAGAACAAACAAATTCTTCTTTCTTTGATAGCAAACGGAATAACTGAAATAACTTGGACGGGTGGAGAAGCATTGTTACTTAACTACTTGGATGAATTATTGAAAATATCGTTTGAAAACGGTGTGAAAAACAAGCTTATTACCAATGGCAAGTTATTAACTGAGGAAAAGATGAATAAGATTTTTAGATATTTAGATAGTATAACATTGTCAATAGATTCAACAAATAGCATAATAAATAAAGAGCTAGGAAGAGGCGAGAAACATTTTAGTCAAATTAATGAGATTCTTACTTATATTGAAAATAACAATCTAGCAATAAAGATTAGAATTAATACCGTGGTTAATAAAATGAATCTAAATTATTTAAAAAAATTAGCATTGTATTTAAATAATTTTGAAATATATTCATGGAGATTGTTTAGGTTCATGCCTTTAAGAGAAAAGTCTGTTGCATTAAGGAGACTATTTGAGATTACGGATAAAGAATTTTTGACATATAAAAGTATTGTTTTAGAGAATAGTAGTATTAAAAATATCGAATTTAGAGATAGAGAAGATATGGAAGAAAAATATATTTTAATACTAGCTGATGGAAGTATTGTTGTTACTGAGCCGGATGGAGATAAGATAGTCGGAAATGCTTTATCAAATAAATTAAAAGAATATGTTTAAAATAAAATGAAATGTGATATAATTAAAATAAAATAGGAGAATAAAATGAGCAAATTAGAAAAAGAAATAAAAATATTGAATATTAATCTTTTGCAACTTGAAGAACAATTGTCTAAAATTGGGGCCACTTTTGAAGGCGAAAAATTCCAAAAAATTTATACTTACGATATTGGTACATTATATTATAGATATTTGGAGGCTTTGGAGTTGATTAAAAGTTCTAATGACCTTCTTTTTAATACGACATTGATAAAACTTAAAACTTTATTGTTAGAGGTAGGAGACTTATCTTTAGAGTCTGATTTGAAAAACATTTGTGAAAAATATTCATTAGATACTTTAGATCAAATATTAAATTTTTCAAAAGAAAAAATGATTAGTATTCTAAAGTCTGATGAAATAGAGGAATTATTTTCAAAACAATTGATTAACCCTAATAAATGGATTCGCCTGCGCCAGACAAATAATAAAATTGAGTTAACCTTGAAACATGTATTTAATAAAGAAAATAGTAATATTCAGAAAGTTTTAGAAACGGAGATTAATGTTTCCTCATTGGAAGAGACTAATTTATTATTAGAAGGCATGGGATTTGCTAGACGAAATTATCAAGAGAAGATTAGAAAAAGCTATACTTATAAGTCGGCCGAGATAGAGATAGATTTATGGCCAAAGTTAGAACCTTATGTTGAAATCGAGTGTGATGATTATCAATTAATTGAAGAACTTATTTCTTTATTAGAGTTATCCAATCATAGAATAGTTTCAATTAATACTTCACAGTTGTATAAAGAAAAGGGAATAGATATACAAAGCTTATCTGAATTGAAATTTGAAGATTAGGTTTTAATAAATTCAATCAATAAATAAATCGTTTTAAACGATTTTTTATTTGCTCTCTTCAAAAAAAGTAGGCTATATCAACATTCGTTTTATTACAAATTTGTTCAAGTAGTGGTAGCGAAGGATAACGATTATCTTTCATACTTAATAGGTGGGCTAAATAACTTTCACTAATTCCGATTACCATAGCCATTTTGGTCACACTCCAATTGCGTTCTTTTCTTAAACGTCGCAAATTATATTTTACTAAGGGAACATATTTATAATCTGTTTTTTACCCATATTAACCGCCGAATTTAATTTTATCTTAATAAACGATGTAAAAAAATATCTCATTAGGACAGTTATGTGGTGAATAAAAATGTGAGAGTTATTTCACATAAAGAATTGATTATTATCTATTCTTTATAATATTTGAGCGGATATATGTTGTAACTTAAATCAAGTTTTCTTGGTTTGAACCGCATGCATTTGTCAAAAGGATATTTTCTCGGTTGTAAATAACTCTCACATCGCCCTTCGATAGATATTATATCCTTTTGCTTTTATATATAAAACTTTTAATGGATGGTGAGATATGTGAATATTATTGCACTAAAAATGGTAATTGATTACATCCCTTTCAACAATCGAAAATAATCCACTATTATTAACACTTTTAATGAGTATTAGATATTTAGAAAAAGAAGAGTTAAAACAAGTATATAATTTTATTGAACAATTGAAAAAACTCATAATCATATTATATTTTGATTGTTTTTGAATATATGTTTTACCCTTGTTTATCAATATATCACTAGAGGGAACTCCATAGGAAGTTCCAACACCAACAAAGCAAATAAAAAATTTTCTTAGCTTATAATGAGTCATATAACATATTCACAATTTTTATTACCTCATATGATAATTGTAGATAGGGGGAAACATAATGTTTAGAAGAAATTGTTGTATGATGCCTGGATTCCAAATGCCAGCTAACGATGACTGCTGCGACAGAGAACCTAATTGTCCTGTTGTTGAACCAGCAATCAATAAATGTGTAGAAAGGGAATTTTGCCATGAGGTAAAACACGTATGCCCAATTCATACACATGTTGTAAATCGTCATATTTACAATCATACTTACACACCACAATATACATGTTCTGAAGAAAATCAAGTTGTTAACAACGATCCAGGATGCTGTGGTGGCTTCGCAAATAATGGTTTTTAACCATTATTTTTCTTTTGAAATATTTTATCAACGCAAGTTATCCAACCCACAAGGGATTTACTTTTCAGAATACTATATAGTGTAAAATAAAATATTTTACAAAAAAGGAGAGAAAAGTTAATGCCAGAAAAAACAATAAATATTGAAAAAAACGTACCAATTGGTTCGGTCGTAGAATGGCTTAATGAAGCGATTCCCGAAGGGTGGATGCTATTAGATGGTGCCGAAATATCTAGAAACGAGTATTCGGAGCTGTTTAATTTATTTGGAACAAAGTATGGGGAAGGTGATGGAACATTAACCTTTAATTTACCGGATCTAAGAGATTATGTTCCAGTAGGAAAAAGTTCTACAGATACTAACTTAAATGAAATTGGTAAAAGATATGGAGGAAAAACTCATCTTCTAACTATTGCACAAATGCCAAATCATACTCATACTGTACCTTATCATACTGATGATTGGTTAAGACCAGGATATGCCGGTGATGAATGGAAAATTTCATCAACAATTAACGGTATTAATTATAGTACTCAAAGTGCTGGCAGTAATCAGGCTCATAACAATATGCAACCTTCAATGGATGTAAACTTCATAATAAAAGCAAAACAAGATATAAATGTTATAAAGTTTCCAGAACCAAACGAATATACATCAGCTATTCTTAAATGCACTAAATTAAAGCCCCAAACAATTGGAACTGATTATCAATTATTATCTTTTGATAATGCCTCTGGTAACTTAGACAAACTAAAATTAGAAAATAATAAAGTTTTAGTAAACTATGATGCTAAAACATTATCAATAAGTACAATGATTACCACTGATAGTTTAGCGCCAGGTATTATTAAGCTAAAATTATTTAGAGAACGAGATAATCAAAAAACAGAATTACAAGAAATAACAAAGTCAAGGCTTTTTGAAGTAGAGCATACTTTTATGATTGACGTTAAACAAAATGATATGATTAGTCTAGAAATTGCATATGATAAACCACTAGAAGCAAATAAAGATGGTCAAACATATCTTGATGTTATCGCTTATCAATAACAAAAAACAACTCTTATGAGCTGTTTTTTAATCCATTATTTGATGATAAACATCTTCCGCGCTAACAAGTGCCTGTTTACCAGAATATTGTGGTTTTAAATGTAAATGATAATGTTTAACTTCTTGCATTAAACCATTATTTTGAACTAAGGTCATTCCTTCAGCCCCAAGTTTTTCTTCAAAAATTGGATACATTTTTCTAGCTACATTCATAATGTGCATAAGCGTTTCATTATCAATATCAAATAAATCTTGATAGTGTTTTTTAGGGACAATTAAAGTATGCCCATTCATATCAGGATTAACATCTAAAAATACTTTGACAACATCATCCTCATATAAAGTGAATGCTGGAATATCACCATTCATAATTTTGCAAAATATACAATCCATTTTTATCACCCATTATAAGTATATCATAAAATCAAAAAAAGAGTCTAGACTCTTTTTGCGTGAATATCTGCGGAATATTCTATTAATATATTGGGAATATTTTGTCATTTTTATACAAAATGGTATAAAAAAAAGTTAAAAAATGATAAAATAACTAGTAGGTGATAAATATGAATATATTAAAAATAGATAATTTAACTGCTAAAGTTAATAATAAAGTAATTTTAAATGATTTTAATTTAGAAATTAAATCAGGTGAAATTCACGCTATTATGGGGCCTAATGGCACCGGTAAATCAACCTTGACAAAAGTAATTATGGGCGATCCTAATTATGAAATTGTCAAAGGTGACATTTATTTTAACGATACTAAAATAAATGATTTAAAAGTTGATGAAAGAGCTCGCTTAGGGATTTTCTTAGGTATGCAAATGCCAATGGAAATTGAAGGTGTAAGCAATGCTGATTTTTTAAGGACCGCTTTAAGAGCAAAAGATGAAAACTTTAAACTATTCAGTTTTATAAAAAGCTTAGATAAAGAAGTAGAAAACTTAAAAATGGATCCCGAAATGATTCACCGCGGAATTAATGAAGGATTTTCTGGTGGCGAACGCAAAAAGAATGAAATTTTACAAATGCATATTTTAAAACCTAAAATCGTCATGCTAGATGAAATAGATTCAGGCCTTGATGTAGATAGTCTAAAAATAGTTGGAAATAGCGTAATGGACTACTTTAAAGAGGAATCTCCAGCTGTTTTACTAGTTACCCATTATCAAAGATTACTTGATTATATTAAGCCGGACTTTGTTCATGTTATGGAAAATGGAAAAATTATTAAAAGTGGTGATGCTTCTTTAGTCAAAATTATTGAAGAAGAAGGTTATGATAAAATTCAAGAAACTAGTACTAGTGTTATAAAGGAAAATGTTCAAGATGAATAAGATAATATTAGGTCATGGTGAAATCATCGAAAAAAGTCTTGATAACAAAATAGAGTTAACCTCATTTGACAAACAAAACTTCTTAGATGTAAGAATTTTAAAAATCAAAATTCTAGAAACAACTGATTTAGTTATTGAACACACCACTACTAATGAAGTAAAATTAGATATTTATATTAATCTAGAGCCTAATACTAAATGTAACCTAACTGAAATAAAAAAAGATGGTAATTATAAACTTGGATACAAATTTTATCAGGCTGAAAATACCGAATTAAATATTATTAAAGTAAATGATGTAAATTCAGTTAAAGAATTATTAATTTTTAATTTAAATGGTGAAAACGCTAAAGTTAATTATCTTTTGAAAACTATAAGTAAACTTGATGAAAAATATGATTTAATGGTTTATCACAACTTTCCAAATACTGAAAGCAACATTACTAATCATGGTGTCAATATAAAAGAGGGATCCTTAAAGTTCGCAGTTTCTGGTTTTGTTCCAAAGGGCAAAATAAACTGTGTGTTAAACCAAAACAATCGTATAATTAATTTAACAAATAACAATTGTGAAATTCATCCGAATCTTTTTATTGACGAAAACGATGTTATTGCGAATCACAGTGCTCATATTGGCAAGTGTAAAGATGATGAGATGTTTTATTTAAAAAGCCGTGGCATCAATGAAAAAGCTGCTGAAAGTTTACTTATTAAGGGATTCCTTATGCAAAAGCTACCTGATCATACCGAAATGGAAAAAATAATTGAAAAATATTGGAGGTGAAAAAATGAACCGTGAAGATTTCAAGATATTAGAAACAGGCATTATCTATTTTGATAATGGGGCTACTACCCTAAAACCCAAAATTTTAGGTGAAGCCACTAGTGATTACTATAATTATTATAGTTCAAACGCTCACCGCGGTGATTATACTTTAAGTATTAAAGCAAGCGCTGCTTATGAAAATACCAGAGAATTAGTTAAAAATCTTATAAATGCTAAAGAAGCCGATGAAATTGCTTTTACTAGTGGGGCTACCGATTCTTTAAATAAAATTATTTTTGGTTACTTTAAAGACTATCTTAAAGCAGGGGACGAAGTATTAATTACTAAAAGTGAACATGCTGCTAATGTTCTACCTTGGTTTGAACTAAGTGACCAAATTGGAATAAAAGTAAATTATATTGAGTTAACCAATGAGCACAAAGTCACAATGGAAAATGTTATTAAAGCAATTACCCCAAACACCAAAGTTATTTCTTTAGCGCATATAACTAATGTCGTTGGTGATATTAGACCAATTAAAGAAATTACTAAATATGCCCACGAACATGGCATATTAATAGTTGATGATGGGGCTCAAAGCGTACCTCATATGAAAGTTGATGTTCAAGATTTAGACGTTGACTTTCTAGTTTTCTCTGCCCATAAAATGTGTGGGCCTACCGGAGTTGGGGTTATTTATGGCAAAAAAGAACTACTTAAGGATATAAAACCAATTATCTTTGGTGGTGGAATGAATGCTGAATTTAATAACGACGGTTTTAGAAAATACAAAGATATGCCAGAAAGATTAGAAGGCGGAACACCTAATATTGCTGGAGTTATTGGCTTTGGTTACATTATTGAATATCTACAAAAAATAGGCTTTGAAAACATTCAAAAAGAAGAACACAAATTAAAAAACTATCTTGTTCAAAGATTAGAGGAAATTCCTGAAGTTACTATTTATAATGCTACTAGTGAAAGTGGAATAGTTACCATTAACTATGAAGATATTTTTCCGCAAGACTTATCAATTTATTTAGATAAATATAATATTTGTACAAGAGCTGGTAATCACTGTGCTAAAATTTTAAAAGATGAGCTTCATATAAAAAATACTTGTCGTATTAGTTTGTATTTTTACAATAGTACTGAAGAAATCGATAAATTAATTGAAGCTTTGAAAAATCCAAATATCAAAAATGAAATTATATAAATAAGTGAAAACTGTCAAAAACAGTTTTTTTCTTGAATAAAAAGGGAAATTAATATATAATGTAGTTGGTGATTGAAATGGAAAAATGCGTCATTATCTGTAATCCAAATAGCGGTCATAATAATAAACGTGAGTTAATTGATAAATTTCAAACGATTTTAAAACAAAGAAATTATGAAGTGGAAGTAATATATACTAAATATGGTGGTCATGCCAAAAAAATCGTTAAAGATCTTCCAGATGGAACTGATTTAGTTATTTCTTTGGGTGGCGACGGAACTTTTAATGAAGTAGTTACTGGCAATACCAAAAGAAAAAAGAGACTGCTACTATCTCATATCCCACTTGGGACAACCAATGATATAGGAGCCATGTTTGGCATGGGGAAAAATCCCGTTACAAATTTGAAAATGGTTTTAGACGGAAAAGTTAAAGGTATCGATGTTTGTCAAATAAATAATCAGCCATTTGTCTATGTCGCAGGGCTTGGTAAATTCACCGATGTAGCATACGATACACCAAGAAATTTAAAGAAAAACCTTGGGTATTTTGCTTATTTAATCAATGCTTTAAAATCATTTAATCGTAAGACGCATTTATTTGAAATGGAATATACTTGTAATGGTGAAACATATAGGGGCTTATATTCGTTTGTATTAATTTGTAATGCTACTAGAATGGGTGGTATTGATGTTTTTAATGATGTTAAAATGGATGATAATAAATTTGAAGTTTTAATGACCAACATAACTAGTAAAAAAGATATTATTAAATCACTTTACATGGTTAAAACAAGTGATATTACTAAAGTTCCAGGTTTTTATTTCTATCGCACTGACAATTTAAAAATAAAATTAAAAGAAGAACCCAAAAAATGTTGGTGTATTGATGGAGAAAAATTTAAATCAAAAAAGCGCGGGTTTGAAATCAATATTATTAAAGATGTTAAAATGTTACTTCCGACTAAAGAACTAGATAAAATATTTGTTAACAAAGATTAAGCAAACAATTAAGTTTGCTTTTTTAATATATTTTTGATATAATTGTTAAGGCTTTTATTTAACGAAGAAAGGAGAAAAAATGAGTAAAATAAAAATATTTGCTTTAGGCGGGCAAAATGAATCCGGGAAAAACATGTATATTGTTGAAGTTGACAAAGACATATTTGTCTTTGATGCTGGATTAAAATACGCCGATGACAAAATGCTAGGAGTAGATTATATTATTCCTAATTACGATTATATCAAAGAAAATGCGGACAGAATAAAAGGAATATTTATTACCCATGGACATGATGAACATATGGGGGCTTTATGTGATATTATTAAAGATTTACCAAACTTAAAAATATATGCAACTAAATTTACATTAGAAATTATTAAAGAGGAGTTTGAAACTGATAAACTAAGTTTAGAAAGTTTAATCGAGATCAAACCTCACAAGAAAATTAAATTCGGGCAAAATAGTATATTTCCAATATCTTTAACTCACACAGTACCAGACGCTGTTGGGTATGTTTTATATACACCAGACGGAGCTATTTTCTATACTGGGAACTTTGTTTTTGACCCAACTATGTTAGGGGCTTATAAAACAGATATTGGTAAGTTAGCTTATGTTGGTAAACAAGGTGTTTTATGTTTATTAAGTGAATCATTATATGCGGACAAACGAGGATTTACCTCACCAAACCATCGTACAAATGGAAAAATTCGTGAAATCTTAAATCGTCATGAAGGGCGTATTTTGTATAATATATATCAAGCACAATTATATCGTATTCAAGAATTATTTAATGAAATCATGGAAACTGACCGTAAGGTTGTTATTATGGGGAAAAGATTAGAAGGCGTTATTCTAAAAGCCATTGATATGAAATATATCAATTTTGATAAAAAACGCATATCTTCTATTCACCATGTTAATGATGAGAAGGTTGTAATTTTAGTTTCTGATGAAAGAGAAAAACCTTTCTCAAATTTACAAAGAATCATCAGAGGTTATGATAAATTTATTACTATAACCCCAGAAGATACAGTTGTATTCGCGTCACCTGTTTATGATGGAATGGAGCATACTGCTACTAAAATCCAAGACAACATTGCAAGAATAGGGGCAGACGTTATTGAACTTTCACGTAAGACATTTCCATCACACCATGCTTCAAGTGAAGATCTAATGTTGATGATTGACCTTATGCAACCAAAGTACTATATGCCAGTAATCGGTGAATATCGTCACCAAGTAGCTAATGCTAACGTTGCAAAAAGAGTTGGTATAGCTGAAGAAAATATCTTATTAAGATTAAATGGTGAAGTAGCTTACTTTGAAAATGGGCAATTAGTCGATAATGGCTTCAAAGTCCCAGTTGATGATATTTTAATTGACGGACTTGCTGCTGGTGATGTTGGAGAGTTAGTCTTAAAAGACCGCGAACTTTTAAGCGATAATGGTATTGTTATTATTACAGCTACTTTAGATAAGAAAACAAAAGAAGTTCTTGCCGGACCTGAGGTTTTAACAAGAGGCTTCATATTTGTTAAAGATAATATTGATTTAATTAAAGAGGCTGAAAAGATTTCACTAGCGGTTATAAAATCAAACACGAAATCAAATTATATTGATTTCGCTAAAATAAAATCTGGAATTAGAGATAAAATTGGTAAATACTTCTATGAACAAACTGAATGCAAACCAATGGTATTAATCGTAATTGGAGAGGTGTAAAACCTCTTTTTTTGACCCACCCAACTTTAGTTAGAATAATAGCTAAAGTTTTTTTGATGAAAAAAGATTGAAATAGTTGACAATAGGGGGGGGGGG